>Ga0164315_10001698_pt1 | contig 16596 bp, 13 predicted proteins | sample GuaBasSedimGuay6_FD_113737 | JGI IMG/M metagenome (GOLD analysis project Ga0164315, IMG submission 113737) | Subseafloor sediment microbial communities from Guaymas Basin, Gulf of California, Mexico - Guay6, Core 4569-2, 0-3 cm | ecosystem: Environmental > Aquatic > Marine > Hydrothermal vents...
AACAATTTAATAACCTAAATTTCATAAAAACTAAGTGCAGCCGAGTGATTTTCGAGCAAGCTCTCAACTTCTCGGTTTTACTAAGTTTTCATTTTATTTAGAACATCAAATTCTTGAAGGCCACACCTCCACAACCAATACCAATTATGTTTCATCTATTTCCCATTAAACCCGCCTGACCGGTCGGCAGGTTAGTGGTAGTACTATAAATTTATATTTTCGATGGATCGAAGAGTAAGGGATAAAACTGACCCTCCATTTTTTGACAGGTCAATGTTTTCGGTATTCCAGGTAACATTTCATCGTCTGAGCTGGACATAGTACCATCTGCAAAAACATTCAAAACCATCGCTCTTCTCGATATGTCCGAATTATTCTCATAAGAACCATGGACCATTAAGGGATGATGGAATGTACCGAATCCTTTGGGCATTTCTATGGCTACTTTATTATCATATTCCTTTTGCTGTTCACTGGAGAGCAGTTCCTTTAAACTGTCCATAGTACCACCTAAACTAATTTTATCTAAAAGATTCCATCTATGGCTTTTAGGAATATAATTAATGCATCCATTTCTTGTAGTAACATCATCAAGACCAACCCAACAGGTTAAATGTTGCATGGGGGTTGTTCTGGTCCAATAACTGTAATCCTGATGCCAGGCCACTACAGATCCATGATGAGCAGGTTTGCAAAATAATTGATCATGCCAAAATCGAACCGCCTTATCTCCCAGAAGTTGTGAAGCCGCCACAACAAATCGGGGGTTCCATAAAACATCGTGAAAACCTTCGGTAATCCTCCAATGTCCTAAAGAATGGAATAGCATCCTGTTTGGGTCATCCGATTCATTGGAATTGAATTCATAAAAAAGATCATTTTTTGGATGAGTCGGGTCCATGATTTTTGCCAACTCTTTATTCAGTTGATCCACTTGAAAATCTTCGAGTATTTTGACATTGGCCAGATAACCATATTCGTTATAAAAGGATACCTGTTCATCGGTAAGTTTATATTGCTCCCAGGTTTCTTTCGCTGAAATTTTTGGAAATAGTTCACTGATCAATTCATGATAGATGGATAGATCTCTGTTTAACTTCATTTACTAATACTTATTAATATTTATTTTATACGCTGATCAAGTCCTTAATGTTAATCGTAGTCCCTGATTTAATCGATTTTATAGCGGCAATACCTATCAGACTGGACATCACTCCCGCACGACTACCGGCTCTTTGCCCTATAGAGTCATCTTGATCAGGTTTAAAAAAACTGTCCTTCACTTTTTCGTCAGCACCTCCATGACCTCCCTGACCGGGTAATATATCCCATTTTTTTGTTGTTTTCCGATCAGTTGTTAACCTGAATTCGGCTTTGTTATGGTCAAGCCAGGGTTGCCGGTAAAATAACCGTACATCCAGCCTCCCTTTCTCTCCGGAAAAACTAATTTTTTGTCCTTCATAGGGTAAGTATGCATTGAGCGAATAATTTAATTGCGTATCATTATCATATCGTACCAGAACAGAACCGGAATCCGGACTGTCAATTTTATCATCCCATACACAACCATCTCTATAATAATGATCAACGTCTTCACAATCAACATAGAGCTTGGTGTCTTTTTCGTTCTTGGTAATATCCCAATAAAAATCGCATTGATTCATAAAATCACAATTGCGACAATTTTTACCTCTGAACTCATTGTTTGAACCATAAAAACCTACTTTTCCCATTGCACGAACTTCCACCGGTTCTGCGTTTAACAACCAATTGATCAAGTCAAAATGGTGGGAAGATTTATGTACAAAAAGGGAACCGGAATATTTGATTTTACCATGCCATCTGCGAAAATAAGAGGCGCCATGACCGGTATCCAAATATTCCTGATATTCAATAGAGATAATCTTTCCTAGTACACCTGAATCTAAAATTCGTTTCATTTCAATGGAATCATTGGAATATCGTACGTTAAAACCTACATATACTTTTTTTCCGGTCTTTTTTTCGGCATCTAAAATTCGCTGACACTGCGCTTCATCTGTGGCAATAGGTTTTTCAGAAATTGCATCACAACCTAATTCCATAGCCCTGACAATATAATCCACATGTGCACTATCTGTGGTAGTAACAATTACCATATCGGGTTTTTGCTCTTTGATCATTTGATCGAACTCACTGGAATGATAGGTTTTCGCTTTTATCCCGATCATTGATTTAGCAACTTCCACTCTTTTTTTATTAATGTCGCAAAGGCCGGTCATCTCAACATATTCTTCATAAGGGCCCACAAGTTCAGTTCCCCAGGAATGGATACCTCTTACGCCTGTGCCTACCAAAACGAGTCTTAATTTTTTTGTAGACTTTGTGTTCGCATTAAAAGCGAAGGTAGGAGCAACTGAAATTAAAGTAGCGGCCTTTGCGCTTTTACTCACGAAAGCTCTTCTATTTAAATTTAGTTTATTCGTATTCATAGTTCTATATTTTAATAAATATTTTGTTCTTATACATCCAATAGCATATCCACCATAAAGACATCCATACAAATAAACTGGTTAGGATCTCCGCTGAGAGAACTCCCCAACGATCGAAGATGGCATAAGTAAACGGATGTAGAATTTGTTCGATTAATTTCGCTCCACCGACATGGCCAAACAAATATATAAAAAGTGAGTTCATTCCCACTACACTGAAGAACAAAGTCCATTTACCTTTTAATCTTAGAAAGTCAATTATCCAGAAAAGAAATGCTAAAGTCAGGATCGACCAACCACCGCTTACAATGACAAAAGAGGAGGTTGAAATCCTTTTAATAATAGGTGTGATTGGATCCATTAAATAACCTACCATTATTAAGGCAAGACCAATAAAAATCATTGTCCTTAATTTTGTTTTTAAGGATTTCTCACCCATTAATAGTTTACCGATCAATACGCCCCAAATCGTATGGGCTGCGGTTGGGATGGCATTAATTGACGCCCATCCTCCTGAAGATTCACCACCGTATTGGAGATCTAACCAGAAGCCGAAATTTTTTTGATTAACAAATGGTTCGTCAAACCCTTCGACAGAGAATAATCGATATACCGCTTCTGTCAATGCTAAAAGTGTGAAAGAAAGGACTATTTGAAATGTAATGGATTTATTCATTATCAGATATGCAATCAGATAAGTCACCGCGATTTGTGCCAATACATTTTGAAAATAGAAGGTGATTTCTCCTGGGCCAATGCAGTACAATGCCCAGCCAAGAAACAATAATTTAGCAGATCGCCTCAATGTATGCTGCAATATTTGTTTGTCATTTTCTCCCTTTTTTTTACGGTTTAATACTGCAAATGGTAATGATAAGCCCACAATAAACATGAAATATGGTTGAATCAGATCCCAGAAACGAAGTCCATTCCATGGATGATGATGAAATTGTTCTCCTAAAGAATAAATAAGTGTACCTTCCAGAGATTGGGGTGTTAACAAGCCCATAAGACCGGTAAATTCTCCTATCAATAAAAACATGGTTATGCCTCTGAATACATCAATTGACAGGATTCGATTTGTTGAGGTTTTGTTCATTTGAAAATATTTTAATCGAGGTTAAATTTGCTAAAGTGTAACTCACTTCTAATCATTTCTGTTTTTTGTAAGCTTATTGTATAAATCATAAATAGATTGAGCATCAGAAAGTCGATCGGATGATCTCTATTTAATTACTTCCTTAATTATTTCTTCTATTTCCGGTACTTCCATTTGCCGTAAAAAGCTCGTAAATTCAAATTATTTGGATAATATAACACCTTTGATCTCATGATTCACCCATAATAGTTTATATTTTACTAACCAAATATAAACAAAATTACTACATTGCATAAGTAAACAAAACTAGTATTACTTACTATATCTTATTTTTTATTCATTTGATCCCGGAAAATGCATTGAGTTTTGCTTGATGAATATAGAATCGTACTTCTTAAAAATATGTTTTTGCGCTCAAATAAAAAAATATAGAGATTCCAATCCAACTTCTAAGAGCCATAAATGATTTGCATCATTGGAAGTGACAAGTAAGTTAATATTAAAAATAGACAATGGATTTCTATTCTTGAAACTATAAATACGGCAGGGTACAAAAAAGAGAAGAACTAAAATAAATGATGCGCTCAAATAATAAAACCGACAGAAGAAGCTTTGTCAAAAAAACAGTATTACTGTCGGGTGCATTATCATTGGGAATCCCAAATATTATGAGATCAGATAATCAGGCGAATTTAAGAAGTTCCTTCACCATAGATGAAGGAGAAGTTGCATTTGAGAGAGAACCTTTGATCCATTCCTATGGATTTAAAGGCGGATACATTACACGATTATGGCAAATAGTTACCAGGTTACAAGATACTTCAGGATATGATACAATAGGCCTGGGCGTCCAAAGTCCACTGTGGTCGGATTCCAGAATAGCATCAAGATGGGGGGAGAGCGGAAGTAGTGCTTTAATGTACAACCTTACAGGAAGAGCCCTGCAGTTGATAAAAGGTCAATCCTATGAATCACCCATTGACATGATCGATAGTATTTTGGAAGAAGTACTTAATTATGGTGCAAAAATAACGAACACTCCAGATTTGAGAAAAACTTTTGCTCTCAATGCATTAGTGTCAGTGGATAATGCAGCGTGGTTGTTATATGCGAAACAAAATGGGATCACTTCTTTCGATGAGCTTATCCCTAAGAATTATAAATCGGCTCTTTCCTTTAAAAATACTGGGGTGGTTAGTGTTCCATCTATTTCCTATTCAACTTCGGAAGCCGAGATCTCACAATTAGGAAAAGATGGTAATTATATAGTAAAAATAAAAATTGGGTCTCCCGGTTCTCAACAGGAAATGTTAAAAAAGGACATGGCAAGAATGGATGTCATTCACAAAAGTTTAAGCAAAATGCACTCTGAGAATTCACCGGATGGTAGAATCTTATACTATCTGGATGCCAATGGCAGATATCAGGAAAAAGAAACACTACTTCGTTATTTAGACCATTGTAAAAAGATAGGAGCATTTGAACGATTATTGATCGTTGAAGAACCTTTCCCGGAAGAACTTAAAGAGGATGTGAGAGATATTGATGTAAGATTGGCGGCAGATGAAAGTGCACATACGGATAAAGATGCTTTAGAAAGAATAGAAATGGGTTATTCGGTAATTGCGTTGAAACCAATAGCGAAAACGCTAAGCATGACACTGAAAATATTAAAAATTGCACAGGAACGTAATATTCCTTGTATTTGTGCTGATCTAACAGTTAATCCCGTACTGGTAGATTGGAATAAGTCTATTGCCGCTAGACTGAAACCAATTCCGGGCTTAAAAGATGGATTATTAGAAACCAATGGCGGTCAAAATTATAAGAATTGGGATAAAATGATCGGATACCATCCTTCAGGCAGGGCTTCATGGAACAAACCGGTAAATGGTATTTTCAATTTGAACAAGGACTTTTATTCTGAAAGCGCAGGCATTTTTTTGCCTTTAGATCATTATGCCGGCTTATTTAAACATTAGAATCTTAAAAATATTTAATAGTGATGAAAAACATTAAACGACGAAATTTTATCAAAACAGCCTCTATCGTAAGTTTAGGACTTAGTTTAGAAGGAAGTGCAGCCAACATCTTAACAAAAAATATACAGTCTAAAGAAAACAGAGTTGGAATAATAGGACTCGATACTTCGCACTGTATTGCATTCACAAAATTATTGAACGCTCCTGATGTTTCATCGGATCTGGCCGGAAACAGAGTTGTTGCTGCTTATCCATGGGGAAGTAGAGATATAGAATCAAGTACAAGTCGAATTCCCGAGTATACAGAAGAAATAAAAAAGATGGGTGTAAAGATAGTAGATTCCATAGCAGAATTACTAGACGAAGTGGATGTCATACTTTTGGAAACCAATGATGGGCATCCTCACTTAGAACAGGCCCTCCAAGTATTTGAGTCAGGTAAACCTGTATTTATTGACAAACCCATAGCGGCTTCTTTTTCTGATGCCCATGCAATTTTTGAAGCGGCAAAAAAATATAAAGTGCCTTTATTTTCTTCTTCCTCTCTAAGATATTCGGAGAATGCTCAGGCCATCAGGCAGGGCAATTCCATAGGGAACGTTATCGGAGCCAATACCTATAGTCCTGCAAAATTAGAAATAACTCATCCAGATCTGTTTTGGTATGGTATTCATGGTGTTGAACTGCTTTTTACTGTAATGGGTCCCGGTTGTAAAAGTGTAACGCGTACACACACTAAAGATACCGATGTGGTTGTGGGTATTTGGAAGGATGGTCGTATAGGCACTTTTCGGGGCGGACGCTCGGGCAAAATTGGTTATGGGGGCACTGCATTTGGAGAGAAAGAAAATGCTCAGATAGGGCCTTATGGCGGGTACAGACCTTTACTCGTACAAATCGTTGCGTTTTTTCGAACAGGTATGTCGCCGGTAAGTCCACAAGAAACCTTAGAGATTTATGCCTTTATGGAAGCTGCAGATGAAAGTAAGCGAAATGGTGGTGCGACTGTTTTAATAGATACTATATTTTCAGCTGTTTAAAATTTTGCAATTATCAATAAATTAATTAAAAATTTGAGAACAGCTGTAACCACCATGTTCTCTCATGAAAAATTTAATCCTTTCCTTTCGTAAAATAATTGATTAAATTTATTTATGTTCGTTTTAAATGTTTAAAACTGTAAAAGGTGAACAGGCCAAATGAAACAACTATCCTAAAATGATTGTTCCTCTTAGAGGAATCCATTAAATAAAGAATAATGAAAGAAAAAAGTAAAAGATTATTATCCATTGATGCATTGAGGGGATTTGATATGTTCTTTATCTCTGGTGGAGCAGCATTTATTTTCCTTCTGCCAAAGGATACGAATTGGGCCTGGGCGGAACTTATTAAGGCACAGTTGAAACATCCGGCTTGGAATGGCTTTACGTTTTATGATGTAATAATGCCCCTCTTTCTATTTATTTCAGGGGTCTCCTTAAGTTTTTCTTTGAGTCGTCATCTCAAAAAACACACCTCCAAAACAGATCTCTATAAAAAAGCATTTAAACGAATGATCATTTTGATCCTCTTGGGGATTATCTATAAAAACGCACCGATTCCTTTGTTTGATCCATCTGAAATACGATTTGGATCTGTCCTTGGTCGTATTGGAATTGCCACATTCGTCACTGCCTTACTCTATCTCAATTTTTCAAAAACACAAAGACTATATTGGGTAATTGGCATATTGACGGCTTATTATGGAGCGCTCTATCTCATCCCAGTTCCGGGATTTGGAGCCGGAGATCTTAGCTTTGAAGGAAATCTTGTTGGGTGGATTGATAGAAGTGTGATGCCAGGTATACTTAGGCAAGGAACTTACGATGAATTGGCATTATTAACACAGTTACCGGCACTGTGTCTGACTGTTTTGGGAGCTTGGGCAGGAGATGTTTTGCGTGAGCAGAATGACAACAATAAGAAATTTCTAAACCTTGTTATTATAGGAACATCAATAATTGTGGTTGGTTTAATTTGGAGCATGCACTTTCCGATAAACAAACACTTATGGACAAGTTCATTTATTTTATTGACAGGAGGGTTGAGTTTTTTAATATTAGCCTTATTCTTTTGGCTGATAGACATAAGAGGGTATAGAAAATGGGCCTTCTTTTTCAAGGTAATTGGAATGAATTCATTGACCATATACTTTGCATACAGTTTTATTGATTTTACCTATACGTCGAACAGGATATTTGGTGGATTGTTAAGTCCTATCGACGAGAAATGGCATGCAGCGTTGATCTCAATTGGCGCCCTAGGTCTGGTTTGGATTTTCTTATATATACTGTATCGCAATAAATTATTTATTAAGATTTAGCTGTTAATTAGACTAAAACACACCTTTATCCATTTCTTTAACCGCATAGTCACAGGCTCTTGCGGTTAAGGCCATAAATGTAAGAGAAGGGCTTTTATAAGAAACCGATGGCATACACGAGCCATCTGTAATAAAGAGGTTTTTAATATCGTGACTTTGATTAAAACTATTCAAAATCGAAGTTTTAGGATCTTTACCCATTCTTGCCGTACCGGTCAGATGTGTCGAATCTCCCATGATATGAGTTCCATCATGTACTTTAATATCTTTTAAGCCCATAACTTCCAACATTTCGTACACTTGCTCTTTCATGTCCTTCCTCATTTTCATTTCATTCTCCTTGAAATCGGCTGTAATTTTAAGGATCGGGAAACCCCATTTATCCTTTTTTTGTTCGTCCATTTCCACCTTGTTCTCGTAGTAAGGTAAACATTCACCATAAGCATAAAGACCCATTGTCCAGGCGCCCGGTCTTGTCAATTTTTCCTTAAATTCCTTACCAATACCTACCTGATCCGGGTTGATTCCTTCTCTTTTGGCCCCGCCATAAACCCCGTAACTTCTTAAAAAATCTTTTTCCCGGCTATATATATTTCTGAAAGCAGGAATAGTCAAACCGGCAGGTCTGAAGCCCTTGTAATATTTATCTTCAAAACCATCCATCACACCAGAGCCACCTATGTTTTTATGGTGATCCATCAAATAATGTCCCAGTACGCCACTGCTATTTGCAAGCCCGTTAGGAAAAGTAGCGGTTTTAGATCGCATCAAAATACCGGTTGTTGCCAAAGTCGATGCACAAAGAAAAATAACCCTCGCATAATACTCTGATCTTTCTTTAGTTATAGAATCTATTACTTTTACGCCGATAACCTTTTTTTTCTCTTCATCATAAATAACGCTATCAACAATTGTATTTGAAACCAATGTTAGTTTTCCAGTTCTTTTAGCTGCAGGCAGAGTTGAGCTATTACTGGAAAAATAACCGCCAAAGGGACAGCCTGTATGACACATGTCTCTTGTTTGACATTCTGATCTTCCATAAAACTGCCCCGGTTTAATTTTTGTCAGATGAGCGACCCGATTAGGAACAAGTTTTCTATCTGTATAGTGATTCTCCAATTTTTTTTTGACTTCCTTTTCAACAACATTCATATCAAATGGCGGTAGGAATTTTCCATCTGGGTAATGATCCAAATCTTCATTGGTACCACTTACACCGATATATTCTTCAATATAATCATACCATGGAGCAATATCCTTGTATCGAATGGGCCAGTCACTACCATTCCCATCCTGAATATTTCGTTTAAAATCGTAATCACTCATTCTATAAGTTCCCCTGCCCCATAACAAGCTTCTTCCCCCGCTCTGATATCCTCTAAACCATCTTGCAGGTTTGTTTTTTGGACTTTCTATGGGATGGTCCTTATCATTTACAAAAAACTGTTTACTTGAGGCGTCAAAGTTATATTTAGTACTTTGCATGTATTGCTCCCCCTTCACTTTTTTCGTATCGTAATCTCTGTGTTTATATTCCCATGGCGCATTGTTGGTCGTCGAATAATCCTCAATATGTTTTACTTCTCTTCCTCTTTCCAGAACAAGTGTCTTATACCCCTTTTCTGTAAATTCCTTAGCCGCCCAACTACCGGTCATGCCACCACCAACGACTAATACGTCAAATTTGCTTTTTTCCGCCATGATTCACATTCTGTTGCCAATTATTATTTTATCACCTGGTTTTAAATCAACTTCCCCTACATATGCTCCCGGAATTGGCATATAGTTCAAGTTTTGTTTTACACCTTGTTCTGTAGTGAAATAAGTAGTAATGACAAGATGTTTAAAAGTATAATAGAAGGGGACCAATTCATCATATTCCTGTTCCATTATTTCTTTGTCTATTTTTTCGAGATAAGTATATTGTTCTGATGTATCAAGTTCTAAAAACCGACTACCGGTAATTGATTCACAATCTTTGTCGAAATCTAAAAGCCCTAGTAAGAATTTTTGCTTTACGTCTTCTTCAAAGACATCTTGTAATAATAGATCTATAAACCGATCTACTTTTACATCCGAAGCACTCGGGCTAGTCGTTCTGGGAAGGATGGTGTCTGCAATGGCAATTATCAGGTCATCTTGATCGTCACTCAATACTAAAAGTTCTCTGGCACTTAAAACCTGATCCTGGCAACTTTGCAAAACGGTCAATAGTGTAGGAGCTAAAAAAGCCGATTTTAATATCCATGAAATTTTTATAACCGCCTCTCGTCTTTCCATAATTTTACCTGCTCATTAATACCATTCAAAATTAGGCTAATGTATATATTTTTATAATATTTCTTTTATAAAAAAGGAATAATTAGAAATTACATATTATTAGCAAGGAAAAGAAACATATTATTATCATTAACCTTGTTATTGATGAGTATTTATATTATTTTAGACATTTTTTCAAGAAACTCTTCCTGCCAATTGGTGTGCCTCCTCAATAGCCTTATCCATTCGAGTTTTGCTAAATACCTGCTCAATGGTGAGATACCCATCGTTATGATACAGCTGTAATTGTTCTCGGGACAAACTAATTTTTATTCTTTAATAGATCAAATAATAATTTACTAATGATTTTAATCTATCCATAATCCATTTAACATAACTTTTTTTATATTGTAAATGTCTTTTATACGTACAACAGGGTCTCCTTCAACTAAAACCAGATCTGCTTGTTTCCCTTTTTCGATACTTCCTAAACGCTGATCAATTCTAAAAAATCGTGCATTCTCAATAGTTGCGGATTTAATTATATTCATATTACTCATTCCTGTTTTAGAAAAAAGTTCCATCTCATGTTGGTAGGTCCAACCCGTTTCGATATATTTATTCCATGGGCCGTGTGATCCCAATACTATTCTAACTCCCGATTCTTGACACTTACCAACAAAATTCATCATATTTTGGAAACCCAAATACTTAATGGTATCTTGTTCTTTATCGCTCAATCTATACTCAAAAGCACCTAATGTTGGTGTTACAAATGTTTGATGAACTAACAGAAAATTGATCAAAGAATCAGCAGCCTTACTATTGACATCAATATCCTTCCACATTTCATACCGTCCCGGTTTGCGTTCATTACTATCGGCCAATATTCTCTGTCTGTATACTTCTGCCTTTTTTCTTGGTATCAATGCTGTGCCAAAAGAAGTTATATGCTCTATGCCATCTAATCCCGCTAATATTGCCTGTCGGGCATCTGTAATTTCTAAATGACCGGTAATTGGAAGTCCGTTTGCATGAGCAATATCGCAGGCTTCTTTAATTAATCCAAGCGACAGTCCGAAATACACCTTGACTGCCGTACTCCCCTCGCTGATTAAAAAGTCCATCGCTTCTCGTACTTCAGCCTTATCTCTAACTACATAGGCGTCATTAGGATATGTTGGAGGAGGCATATCCAAATGAGGTCCAGTAAGGAATAACCTGGGGATCGGTTCACCGGATTGCCTGTCAAGATCATAATCTTCTATCCAAATTCCGGGATCTCTTAAGGAGGTGATGCCTCTTTTTAAAAAGATTGCTGGATACCCCCTGGAATTATGATAATGCGCATCAATTAAACCGGGGAGAAGGCTCAATCCTTCACCAATGATTATCTCAGCACCTTCCGGGATTTGAATGGAACTTTTTTCTCCAACTTCAGAAATTATCCCATTATGTACAATTACAGTTGTATTTTTAACCGAATAATCACTTATTCCATCAACAAGATTTACCCCCACAATGGCAATGGTCTTATCCCCGATTGGAATTTCTTGACTATTCAATTCGGTAATCAATTGATCATCTTTCTTTTTTTTGTTTGTTTCGGAAGTGTTCATTTGTCCGCATGAAAAAAAGACTGGCAATAAAACAATTAATAGATATTTTAATACTTTAATTGAAGGTTGTGCAATTTCCATAATTGAATAGAATTTATTTATTATCTTACGTTTACTTACTATTATCAAATCAAATATAACGAAATAGAATATAATTACTTACATTATGTTATTTCATATTTTTGCTTTGGTCAATCACCTACATACTATTATTATGGCCTGTAATATGCATTGATTAAAACTATGAATAAGAAAATTGAATATATATACTTTTGCACCTTATTTGTTAGTTTAATTTTATTCTCCTGCAATCCAATTATAATTGAGGGTGTTTTATATGCCTCCACAGCGGGTTCGAAGATTGTTGCACTTGAGCTGCGACGGGCGATAAAATATGGGAATACGATCCCACTTCGTCGGGTAAGGAAATTAATGCCGGTGTTGGAGGGACGAATCAGGGCCTGACCTATTGGGAAGATGGAAGCGATAAAAGATTATTTTATTGTGTGGTGAATGAAATTCAAGCCATTGATGCGACAACTGGAACAAGAATTGATGAGTTTGGAATTAATGGCGCTGTAGACCTAAGAGATGGTCTCGATAGAGATATTAATAACGAATCGGCCTATATTAGAAATACATCCCCCGGTGTTATTTATAAAGACCTTATCATCATGGGCTCAAGTCTGGAGGGAACTCATGGTTCTTTACCGGGCCATCTTAGAGCTTATGATGTTAGAAGCGGTGAGCTGAAATGGATATTTCATACCATCTCACATCCTGGTGAATTAGGTTATGACACATAGCCTAAAGAATCGCATTATAATATCATGAATCAAATTAAAGGCTATACTCTGGGTAGTATTTACACCCCTCCATCCATTGGTGGCAATATTCAGTTACCGGGCTTTCGGGGAGGAGCAGAATGGAGTGGTGGAGCATTTGATCCTGAAACCGGTATCATTTATATTGGTCTAAATGATATGCCACCTTCGCTATTGATGGCAAGCAGTTTGTTGTAATTGCGGCAGGTGGAGGCGGACTTCAGGGAACGGCATCGGGAGATTATTATTACGCTTTTAAATTGCCGGAATAATTTTATATTTTTACAAGTTTCAATCTTTTATACAATCTATCAATAATATATTTAATTATGAATAAATTTTACTGGCTAACAATTTTGGTCTTAAGTATTTTGTATATGAGTTGTGAACCAGAAAATCCTTATAAAACAGATAAGTTTACAATAGCAAAAGGCCAAGAGGTTTTTGAATTGCAATGCGCGGCCTGCCACAACTTTAAAAGTTCCGGTATTGGACCCAATTTAGCCGGAGTTACCCGTGAGATTTCTCATGATAGTTTAAGGGATTTTATCAGGAACGCCCCTGATAAGATAAAGCAGGGCAATGAGCGAGCAAAACGTTTATATGCCGAATATAAAACGTTTATGCCCGTTTTTAGCCACCTTTCCGATCCTGATCTGGAAGCCATTTTAGCCTACATCAACACCCAAGAAAATGATCTGGATTCAAAATCTGCAAAAGATTTTGGGACACCCTTGCAAAACCCAATTCCCGATACCATATTGAATAGTGGAAAAACATTGCAATTAAAATTGATAACCCAAGTGCCCGCCACGGCTAAGGAGAAACCAATTGCAAGAATCAATAAGATCTTATCTGTTCCTGGAAGTCAAAGAATTTTTATTAATGATCTCAATGGAGTGCTATATGAATTAAAAAAAGAAAGGATTGAGCCTGTAATAGAAATATCGAATCATTATGAGAATTTCATCAGCAAACCGGGTTTGGGTTCCGGTTTGGGAAGTTTTGCTTTTCATCCGGAGTATTTGGAGAATGGATTATTTTACACCTCTCATACGGAAGAACCCGATCCCCTCAAGCGATCTGATTTTAGCTTTCACGATAGTATTCCTAAAAAATTAATCTGGATATTGACAGAATGGAATCAGGAAAATCCTGATAAGACTGAATTTTCGGGTACTAAAAGAGAATTGCTACGTGTTGACATGGTAACCCAAATTCATGGAATGCAGGAAATAACCTTTAATCCAACTGCAAAAAAAGGAGAAGAAGACTATAGCAAATTATACATTAGTATTGGAGATGGAGGCTCGGTAGGAAGTAAATATCTTTCCTTAACACAAGACAAATCAAAAATTTGGGGCAGTATTTTAAGAATTGACCCCAGTGGGAGTAACAGTAAAAATAGGCAATATGGCATTCCGGAAAATAACCCTTTCTTCAATGACAAAAATGCCTTAGGTGAAATCTGGGCATTTGGATTTAGAAATCCACACAGAATTACATGGGACTCTCAGAATGGAAATATGCTTGCTTCGGAAATTGGTCAACACAATATAGAAGAACTCAATCTTATTGAAAAGGGAAAAAACTATGGATGGCCAAAAAGAGAAGGAACGTTTAAAATGTTCACAGAAACCGATTTGAAAAGTGTTTATGCATTAGATTCTGAGGAAAATGATGGTTTTGCCTATCCTGTAGCTCAATTTGATCATGATGAGGCCAATGCAATATGTGGAGGTTTTGTTTATTATGGCAAGGCCATGCCGGAATTACAAGGCAAGTACATATTCGGATCAATTGTAAAAGGTCGTTTGTTTATGTTAAATGCCGAGGAATTGCAATTGGGAAAGCAAGCTGTTATTGAAGAATTAAATATTACATATAATGGATCAACAACATTGAAGAGCCTTACGGAAAGTGAACGAGTGGATTTTAGGATTGGTATTGATGCTAATGGGGAGCTTATTATTTTCACCAAATCAGATGGAAAAATCTATAAGGTGATAGGAATCAAATAATTGGTATATCAATGGATCAATTTTTCATCCAATTATTGTATCTCATCCATGAAAATAATGGGATCATCCATACCTCGTTGGGTACATTAAAAACAAAACCATGATTGCCTTTTGGATATATGTGCATTTCAACCTCAACATTTTGATGCCTTAAGGCCTCATAAAAAACAATACTATTGTCAACATCTACTACACTGTCGTCCCCTGAGTGGGTAATATAGGTTGGAGGTGTTTTATCGGTTATTTGTAATTCATTGGAAAAATATTCAATTTCCTCAACCGTTGGATTCTTTCCTAATAAATTCTCCCTGGAACCCATATGTGTAAGATTACCGGTCATTGAAATTACTGGATAAACCAAGATCATAAAATCCGGTCTGAGACTTGTATTTTCTTTGTTTTGTATTAAAGATATTTCAAAATGTGTAGCTGCCGTTGAAGCCAGATGACCTCCGGCTGAAAAGCCCATAATTCCAATTTTGTTCCTGTCAATATTATAATCTTCACTATGCTCACGAACAAGTTGTATGGCTCGTTGCGCATCTTGCAACGGTCCGATGGTTTTATCCAACATAATGGAATCGGAAGGAAGGCGGTATTTCAGAACAAAGGCGGTAATACCATGCTTGATAAATTCATTGGCAATGTCGGGTCCTTCTTTTTGGTAGACGACTCTACCATATCCGCCACCGGGACAAATAATTACAGCAGCACCATTTGCACTTTGTTCAGAAGGCAGAAAAACCTCTAAAGTAGGATGTACAACATTATCATAGCCTCCAAATTTACCCTTCGAATCATAGGCAGTTTCCATTATTGTAGATGGAATTGAGTTAGGTATGGATTCCTTATACAAAGAGATGGTTTCTTGCCCAAATAAACTAGCCGAACAGATCATTATACTAACTAAATAAAGTATTTTTAACGGTATTTCCTTCATCTCTTAATTTTTTCAAGCTTCGTTTCAAATGGCTTTTTATACGACATCTTTTAAATCCCCGTGGTTTTTTCTACTCAAATTAGTACTCAAGTAGGGTCTCCTCATACACCTGATTGTCCTTTCCTCTTATCTGCATTTTTATACTAATGTCATTACCGGCATGTGAAATATTTATCAATCCAAAGTTCTTTTTAACGATCAATTCTCCAATTCTGAACGAATTCTCTTCAGTATGATCTGGATTTACGGTATGTGTCAGTCCACTTGAAGTAAATTCATAAAGTGGATAGCCAGGATCTTTCAATTCAATTTTAGAAAACTCTGCAAAGTGTCTGTCTCCACTTAAAATGATTGGTCTTGCAGGTTTTATTTTTTCAATCAGTTCAAGAAACCTTTTTCTTTCATTGGGGAAATTACCCCATTTTTCATATTTCGGAAGAGGGATCAAAGGCACTCCCGAACCAAAAAGGTGGACATCGGCATCACTATCTTCCAATTCCTTTTCCAACCATTGCCATTGTTCTACTCCTAAAAAATTTCCAGCCATATCCGGGAGATAATAGGAATGAGCCTTCTTATTTGGATTTATAATAATCGAATCTCTAAAATATCTGGTATCCAATAAGATCAATTTTATTTTAAGTCCTTTGTCTTCTATTGTATAAGATTGGTAAGCGCCTTTATGGTCTCTTACTTTTGCATCAGACGGCACATCCAGAAACTCCAGCATTAGATCTTTACTTTCATCTTTCATTACGTACTCTTTCCCTCCATTATCTATTCCATAGTCATGATCATCCCAAATACCATAAATTTCCATTGAATTTCTAAGAATTTGGTAAGAAGCCCGCTGTTTTTGTTGGTCATATTTAGATTTCATAAGGGTCATATCTTCTGTATCTCCGTAAATATTGTCACCCACCCAAACCCAGGCTTTTGGTTTTAGCATCACTACATTATCCCACATCTGTATGGAATCAAATTCATACGAACACGATCCAAAGGCAATGTTAGTA
>Ga0164315_10001700_pt1 | contig 16584 bp, 13 predicted proteins | sample GuaBasSedimGuay6_FD_113737 | JGI IMG/M metagenome (GOLD analysis project Ga0164315, IMG submission 113737) | Subseafloor sediment microbial communities from Guaymas Basin, Gulf of California, Mexico - Guay6, Core 4569-2, 0-3 cm | ecosystem: Environmental > Aquatic > Marine > Hydrothermal vents...
ACCTTGGAACTAAATTGAGCGATTGTCGAGGTTGCCGCAGCTACAAGGAAGATGCTGTTCCGCTATAGTGAACTATGCGGTATGGCATCTGACGCCGTAGATGTGGTAAGATCGGCAATCCCAACGGGTTTCAAAGTTTAAGAATTTAAATGAATCAAATCCTTTGAAATTATTTCTAAATTCCATATTCTTAAAATTTGAAACGCTCATTTTAGTAAAAGAAGGGATAAGCTATGCGCGAAAGAAAAATAAAAATACTTATTGCAAAGCCAGGGTTGGATGGTCATGACAAGGGCGCAAAAATTGTTGCGCTGGCGCTTCGCGATGCCGGCATGGAGGTGGTGTATACCGGACTTCATCAACGTGTAGAACAGATTGTAAGAACAGCTGTTCAGGAAGCTGTTGACATAATTGGTCTGAGTATCATGTCAGGTGCTCACCTTACTATCTGTGAAAAACTTCTCGAAATGATGACACGGGAAGGTATTGAATCCACAGGGGTGGTGGTAGGCGGTGTGATACCTGCACACGACATCGCAAAACTGGAACAAATGGGTATCAAAGGTATCTATCCGGGTGGAACCCCTTTTGACGTCATGGTTGAAGGGATTCGTGAAGTATGCCATGCGGCATAAGTTTTAGGTGTTATGTTTTAGGTTTTAGGTTTGGATAGACGTTATCCGTCGTTGAACCCGGGACTGCCTAAAACTTAAAACCTAAAACTTAAAACAGCATTGTTATTGCTTATGTCTTATTGCTCAAAAAAAAGGTGAATTATGGGCGTTGCCAAATATGTCAAAGATAAAAAAGGTGCCATAAAAGACGTTGAATATCAGTCGGGCATTAAGATCAAACCGGTGTATACGCCGGAGGATCTTGCGGCTGTTGGTTTTGACTATGACAAGGACCTGGGGGATCCCGGAGAATATCCGTTTACCCGGAGTTTGCACCCCCAGGGTTACCGAAGCAGGGCCTGGACAACACGTCAGTATACCGGTTTTGGTACCCCGGAAGAGACCAATAAACGATTTAAATATATGATCTCACACGGGCAGACAGGACTGAATGTAGCCTTTGATCTTCCGACACAGATGGGATTAGACTCCGACAGCCCGGAAGCCGCCGGGGAAGTCGGCCGGGTGGGTATGGCTGTCGATTCCCTGCGGGATTTTGAAATCGCTTTTGATGGTATTCCTCTCGATAGGATCGGGACCGGACTCACCATCAATGCCATAGCATCTATCATGCTTGCCATGTACCAGGCTCTTGCAGAAAAAACCGGTTATGCCAGAGACAGAATCAGCGCCACGCCCCAGAACGATATCCTGAAGGAGATGATTGGTCGTGGAGCCTGGATATTTCCTGTTGAACATGCGGTTCGTCTCGTTGGCGACAGTATCGAATACAGCATGAAAGCCTTGCCGAGGTGCAACCCTGTCAGTGTGTGCGGCTATCATATCCGGGAATCAGGTGCGACGCCATCACAGGAAATCGCCTGCGCTTTTGAAATTGCGAAAGCATATATTGATAATGTTACGGAGAGGGGGATCGATGCAGGAGACTTTGTGGGGAGTTTTTCCTTTAATCTGAATGTGTTTGGAAACCTGTGGGAGCAGATAGCCAAATTCCGGGCAGCCAGAAAACTCTGGGCCCGGATGTTAAAGGAAGAATACGGAATTCAGGATAAAAAAAAGCTTTTTCTACGAGGCCTTTTTGGCGGTGGCGGCAGCGGTCTCACAAAAGAGCAGCCTGAAAACAATATCATGAGAAGTGCCTTTTATGCACTCGGTGCCGCACTCAGCGGTGCCCAGACCACGGCGCTTTGCTCTTTTGACGAAGCATACACCATCCCGACGCCAAGAGCCGCCCTGCTGTCGCTCAGAACGCTTGAAATCATCATGGATGAAGTCGGGTTGAGAGACACAGTGGACCCACTGGCGGGTTCCTACTTTATCGAAACGCTCACCAAACAGATGGAAGATAAGATTAAAGAAGAAATGACAGCCATCCAGCAGGTGGGGGGGATGATTCCTGCGGTATCATCGGGTTATATCCAGAGGAAAGTGGCTCAACAGGCCTATGAATATGAAACGGGATTGCAAAGCGGGAAGTATATTAAGGTCGGTTTAAATAAATACACCGACGATGATGAATCCGGTCCTGATGTGGAACTTCATGAGCATAATGAAGCCTGGGTAGAAAAGCAGATCAAGCGTTTGCAGGAACTAAAGAACTCTCGTAACAACCAGGCGGTGAGCCGCACGTTAAAAGAACTCGAGAAGGGGACCAGACAGGGAGATAATGTCATGCCCTTGCTGGTCGATTGCTGCCGGGAATATGCAACGGTGGGAGAAATGACTGCCGTCCTTCGCGATGTTTTTGGTGAGTGGGAGGAGCCGGGAATATTATAAAAAGGGTCTGAGGGGTCGAGGATTCGAGGGTCCGAGGGTCCGAGGGTGGCTAAGCGCTATAAGCAGACAGCAGCATCCTGGCCTCCAAGCATCCTCGCTTCCCAGCATACAAGCATTATCTGAAGGTTCATAAGATTGCATTCTTAGTGTAAAGATTGGAGAAAGTCGTGAAAAAAAATGCCTTTCGTTTAGGCTGCGATATTGGTGGTACATTTACGGATTTTGTGCTGGTGAATGACCAGACCGGTGAATTCCAGACGCACAAGTGCCTGACAACCCCTTCAGACCCGTCCACAGCCGTTGCAGAGGGTGTTCGTCAACTCGAAATATACACGCCCGGATTCATGGCCCTTACTGATGAATTTATCCATGGGACAACCCTGGTGATCAATGCTATCATCGAAAGAAAAGGCGCCAGAACCGGTCTTGTCACCACGCAGGGCTTCAGGGATGTTCTGGAACTGGGAAGAGAACTCCGTTATGATGCCTATGATATTTTTGCGGATTATCCTGAACCCCTGGTTCCACGGTTTCTCAGGAAGGAAGTTGCCGAACGCGTGGCCAGCGACGGCAGGGTCCTGCTGCCAATCCAAATAGAAGATATTGCGGCGGTACTGAGGGAACTTCAGGACATGCAGATCGAGTCTTTGGCAGTGTGCCTTCTCAATTCTTATGAGAATTCGATTCATGAAAAAATTGTAAAAGAGGAGATAGAGAGGCTTGCTCCGGATCTCTCTTTGTCCACTTCATTTGAAGTTTTGCCCCAGATTCGGGAATACGAAAGAACCTGCACAACCGTCACAAACGCATATGTCAAACCCATAACATCCAAGTATCTGGAAAAGCTGTCTTCAAGACTCGATACCCTCGGATTCAAGGGTAAGCTTTTTATAATGCTATCCAGTGGCGGAATTACATCCATCGAAACCGCCCGAAAATTCCCCGTACGCATTATCGAATCGGGCCCGACGGCTGCGGTGATTGCATCCCAGCACTATGGCAGTCTGTTCCAGATCAAAGACATGTTCTGTTTTGACATGGGGGGTACCACGGCAAAATCCTGTCTGATACAGAAAGGACAGGCCGGCATGGTATCCACTTTCGAAGTCGGAAGGGTTCAGCGGTTTAAAAAGGGTAGCGGTCTTCCCATCCAGGTACCCGTTGTCGATCTGATGGAAATCGGTGCCGGTGGTGGCAGCATGGCAAAAATCAGCAAAATGGGCCTGCTTCAGGTGGGACCGGAGAGCGCCGGTGCAGATCCCGGCCCTGTCTGTTATAGCAAGGGAGGCGCAAATCCGACCGTTACCGATGCAGATCTGGTGCTGGGGTACCTGGACCCGGATTATTTCCTGGGGGGCACCATGGCATTGGATAAAACTGCTGCCGAAAATGCTATCCTGGAAACCATAGCGGAACCGTTGGGTGCGACAATGGTGGATGCCGCATTCGGCATCCACGATCTGATCAATGAAACCATGGCCGCAGCGGCAAAAACACATATTGCAGAAAAAGGCGGCAACCCGAATATTGTCACGATATCGGCATTTGGCGGCGCAGGCCCGGTTCATGCCTACGGTCTTGCAAAAAAGATCAATGCACCCCGAATACTCGTACCTCCTTTAGCCGGCGTTGGATCCGCCCTGGGCTTTTTTACAGCACCGGTGGCATTCGATCTGACCAGAAGCCACAGGGTCAGCCTTGACAATGCCGATTTCAATGAAATCGAGACACTTTTTCAAACCCTGGAGTCAGAGGGCGCCGACATTTTGCAAAAAACTGTCGATGATGATACCCTTCGCATAGAGCGAACCCTTATGATGCGGTTTGTCGGTCAGGGTGCAGAAACTGATCTCACATTAGAAAACAAGCCGTTCTATAACTGGGATATTTCTGAAATCCGCCATCTTTTCGATGAAGTCTATGAGAAACTATATGGAAGGACTTATCCGGAAACACAGATTGAATTTGTAACATTCAAGGTCCGCGTCAGCGAACCGGAAAGGCCGTTTCAACTGCCCAGATTTGAAAGCCGGACAGGACAACTATCCGATGCTTTGAAAGGAACACGGCCTGCATATTCATTGACCCAAAAGATGTTTTTGCCGCATGACGTATATGATCGGATGAAACTATTTCCAGGGGCTGCTATTCAGGGACCGGCAATTATTGAAGAAAGAGAATCGACCATCGTGATCGGTGAAGATGCCTCCTGCACGGTGGATTCTTATGGGTTTGTGTGGATAGAAATGTAGAGGTTTTAGGTTTTAGGTTTTAAGTTTTAGGTTGGCTGATAGCTAATCGCGGAACTTAAAACCTAAAACCTAAAACTTAACACTGATCGAATAATATATTTAAATTAAAGTGAAAGAAGATATCACATGTCCCATGAACCCAATGAACAGATAAGCGAAAAATTCGATCCCATCCGTCTCGAAATTCTCTGGCGTCGATTGATATCAATCGTGGATGAAGCCGATGCATCGGTTGCCAGAACAGCCTTTTCGAGTCTGTTGCGGGATGCCCATGATTATACATGTATGTTTACGGATCATCGGGGGCAAGAACTTGTTCAGGGGACGTTTTGTACACCGGGACAAGCCGGCGCCATGGCGCTGGGTGTCAAGAAAGTGATTCAATCGGTACCGCTGGATGATTACCGGTCAGGCGATGTGATCATCGTAAACGACCCATGGTTGCTGGCGGGGCATTTGAACGATGTCTGCGTCTTGAGTCCCATTTTTTACAAGGATCGACCGGTGGCATTTACGTCTTGTGTATTTCATCACTCGGATATCGGTGGTCGGGTTGCGTCGGATAACCGCGAGGTGTTTGAAGAGGGGTTATTTATTCCCCGTATCAAGTTGTATGACGCAGGTGTTCTCAATGAGGATGTCCTGGAGATGATTCGCTGGAATGTTCGAACGCCCGAGGAAGTGACCGGCGACATCCGGTCACAGGTTGCGGCAAATCATGTCTGTGGAGAAAAAATTATTGAAATGATGGCGGATGAAGGTCTCGACACCCTTGAAGATCTTGCCGATGAAATCATTCAGAGAACCGAGCAGAGTATGCGGCAGGCGATTGCTATTATTCCCGACGGCGTTTATCCTTATGAAGGTGTAATCGAAGGAGCAGGAGAACGAGATGACATTCGTATCTGCCTGACTGTTGCGGTGAAAGGGAGTGATATCCTGGTGGATTTTTCGGACACTTCCCCCCAGGTCAACTGGGGAGTCAATGTTGTCTATAACTTTACCTATGCCTATGTTTTTATGGCCATCAAAAGTGTCTTCGATCCGGATCTTCCCATTAATGAAGGCGCCATCCGCCCGGTAACGATGACGGCTCCGGAGGGCAGTGTTGTCAATTGTACGTTTCCGGCTGCCGTTGCCGCACGAATGCAGGTCGGACATTTCATGACAGAAATGATTTTCAGAGCTCTTTCCACGGCTGTTCCTGACAGAATCATTTCGGACAGTGGCGGCACACCGGCACAGACCAATATATTTTATGGAAAACGGCATGACGGAAAACCATTCCATACCATGATAATTCGTGGCGGCGGCCTGGGTGCGAGCCAGGCAAAAGATGGCCACCAGTGTGCTATTTTCCCGGCCAACGGCGCCAACACACCGGTTGAAATATTGGAAAGCGACACACCCCTGATGGTGGTAGCAAGAGAACTTGTTAGTGATTCAGGCGGAGCCGGGAAATATCGAGGTGGTATGGGAAGGCGCATGGTTGTTCACATCCCGGATGATGTGTTGGCACCCCTGTCACCGGTTGCTATTGCTGTGCAGGCTGGTCGTTTTCGATATTCGCCCCAGGGCATATTCGGCGGAAAACCAGGAATTAAAGCCCAGTTTCTAAAAAACGATTTACCTGCTGACCCCAGCGGCTTGACGCTCTGTGATCCAGGAGATATGGTTACTTTCCTCAGTGCCGGTGGGGGCGGTTTCGGGAACCCCATGGACAGAGATATTGCGGACGTAGAAAAAGATGTTATATATGGATATGTGAGTCTTGAAAAAGCAAAAGAAGATTACGGCGTGGTGATCGATCCAGTGTCACTCACGGCAGATCCGGATGCTACCCAGGCATTGCGAAAATCTTTCCAGACATCTCAGGAGGTGTAGAATGAATAGAACGTTTATGCCGACCTTTCAATCGCAGGATGTGCTGAATGCACACCAGTTGAAGGGTCTGCAATGGACGGTTTCCCATGCATATCAGGGGTCTGCTTTTTACAGGAAGCTTCTGGACAATTCAGATGTAAGCCCTAAGGATATCCATACACTGGAAGATATCCGAAAACTGCCCTTTACAACCGCCGAAGATTTGCGCGGCGGGTATCCGTTCCCGCTCTTATCCGTTCCTGAATCCCAAGTCGTTCGGATTCATGCATCGTCAGGTACAACGGGAAAGCGTAAAGTACTTGCATACACCCAAAAAGATATCGATGACTGGGCCCACTTTTTTGCACGCTGCTACGAGATGGCCGGGCTTTCCATAGAGGATCGCGTTCAGATTGCGGTTGGCTACGGTGTCTGGACCGCAGGTGTCGGTTTCCAGCTTGGATGCGAACGTTTCGGCGCTATGGCGATTCCAATCGGGCCCGGGAATATCGACATGCAGTGCCGGTTTCTGGTGGACATGCAATCGACAGTCATGTGTTGTACCGCGAGCATGGCATTGCTCATGGCGGAAGAAATCAATCGGCGAAACCTAAAAGATAAAATCGCCCTGAAAAAAATGATTTTCGGGTCCGAGAGAAGCAGTCATGCCATGCGTCAACGCATCAAGTCTTTGTTAGGGCTGGAAGATATGTTCGACATTCCCGGCATGACCGAGCTCTATGGACCGGGTACCGGTCTTGAATGTTCCCGGCATGAGGGTATTCATTACTGGGCTGATTATTACATCCTCGAAATTCTCGATCCGGAAACACTGGAACCGGTGCCGGAAGGCGAGACAGGCGAAATGGTGGTCACAACGTTGTGCAAAGAGGCCGCACCCTTGATACGCTACCGCACGCGCGATTTGACACGTATATTGCCGAACGCCTGTTCCTGCGGCAACCCGCTTCCCATGCATGACAGCATTCTGGGACGCTCGGACGATATGATCATTTTCCGGGCCGTTAACATATATCCAGGCCAGATCGATGAAGTCCTTTCCTCGATATCTGAAATATCCTGTGAGTACCAGGTCGTGCTTGAACGCGAACCGGATGGCAAAGACTCCATGACGGTACGTGTGGAATGCGATTCGGACACGGATGCTGCCAAAGCCAATGAAATTGAAAAAGCTATTTATCGAAAAATTAAAAGCAGTATCATGGTGAGTTGTGAGGTCGAGCTGTTAGACACATGCTCCCTGCCGAGATCGGAGAGAAAAGCGAAGCGTGTATTTGACAACAGGCCCGTATAAACCGTTAAACCAAAGTAGATACCCGGGCCCCAGAGGACCCGGCACTGATTATGCCCTATAAGGGCTTACTACATATCCGGGTGTTTGAAATTCGAAATCCGAATATCGAAATCCGAAACAAATTTAAATAGCAAATGTTCAAATGGCCCAAACATTGAACACCAGCTCCAAAGCTGTCTGTTTGGAACATTCGAATTTAGGTCATTCGGTATTGTCCTTCGACATTGCTCAGGGCGGTGAGCCTGTCGAACCGTTTAGAATTTCGATATTCGTGCTTCGAATTTAATTTATATCGCTTTCGGTAAAACCTAATATTTCTGACCTAGCCCAAAGGACCAGGTTTTATATGACGGAATAAAATCAATAAATACTATCTGATATTTAGAGGAACCCATGAAGAAATTTACCTACCTTGTTCCCCAAACACTTGATGAAGCAGTGTCCTTGTTCGAGTCCCACGGTGACAGTGCTATCTACGTAGCCGGCGGCACTGATGTTGTAGTCAAGACCAAACAAGGAAAGATCGCCCCGGATTACCTCATCTCCTTAAAGCACCTTTCGGGGTGGGACCGGGTGGAGATCAACCCGGACACCAACGAACTTGTTATTGGCGCTTTGGCGACTCACCGTACCCTGGAAAACTCCGCCCTCATTCGGCAGCAATATCCCATCATACACGACGCCGTGCAGCATATCGGATCTACTCAGATTCGAAATGTGGCCACTATCGGCGGTAACATTGTCAATGCCGTACCGTCGGCAGACGGTGCCATTCCATTGATTGCTCTCGATGGGGTAGCAAAAATATACGGTCCTAACGGCAAAAGGGCTGTGGATCTGATTCATTTTTTTGAGGGACCGGGGCAAACCGTACTGAACGCAGGTGAGATCCTGACCGAAATTGTCATACCGCCCCAGACTTCCCATACCGGCGGTGCTTATCAAAAATTCGGCCGACGGGCTGCCATGGAACTGCCGTTGATCGGTGTGGGTATTGTTTTGACGTTGGATCCGGACACGGTTATTTGTCAAAAAGCCCGCATCTGCCTTGGAGTGGCTGCCCCCACTCCGCTACGTACCCTCAATGCCGAGCGTTTTCTCATCGGAAAAGTGCTGAATGAAAACATTCTATTTGAAGCTGGAAAAATTTCAGCCGAAGAATCCCGGGTGCGAGACAGTATCCGCGGACAAGCATGGTACCGTCGTGAAATGGTGTCTGTGTTTGTCCGCCGGATGGGTATGTTATGCTTAAAGCGAATTGAGGAAAATAATTAATTTTTATAACAGCGATGTAACCTGTATTGGTAACGGATATAAATTCGAAGCACTAATTTCGAAATTCTAAACAATATCCTATGTTCGAAATTCGAATGATTCAAACAGATAACTTTCCAACTCGTGCACAATGTTTGGGTCATTTGAACATTTGACTTTTGAATTTGTTTCGGTTTTAGATATTCGGATTTAGAATTTCAAATAATGGAGATTATTACATGTCCACCGAGATACAATTTAATCTAAACGGTAATGATATTCAGATGAAGGTAGAGGATCATTGGACCTTGCTTTACTTGCTTAGAGAGGTAATGGGACTCATCGGAACGAAAGAGGGTTGTGGAAGTGGCGAATGCGGGGCTTGTACCGTCATTATCGACGGCCAGGCTGTCAACAGCTGTCTATATCTGGCAGCGGAGATCAATGACCGGGATCTGATGACCATCGAAGGGTTGGCGGGACCGGACGGCACTCTGCACAATCTGCAGCGTGCTTTTGTGGAGCACGGTGGTATTCAGTGCGGTTTTTGCAGCCCGGGCATGATCATGTCATCCAAGGCTCTTCTGGACGAAAATCCCACTCCCACCCTGGATGACATTAAACATGCGCTGGCCGGTAATCTTTGTCGTTGTACCGGTTATACCCAGATATTCGAATCCGTACAGGCAGCCCTCGACAAAGGGTCGAATGACGTGGAAGTCGTAGCCTGGAAGAGTGAAACCTGAATAAAATCGTTTCACGCTTTTATGGGACGCGACCTTGTCGCTTTTTTTACTTAAACTTGTATCTCCAAGGTCTTGTTTTGATCATTCGAATTTAGATCATTAGGTATTGCCCTTCGACGTTGCTCAGGGCGGTGAGCCTGTCGAACCGTTTAGGATTTCGAATTTCGTGCTTCGGATTTAAGTAACTAACGCCATCGGCATAGCCAAATATCTCTGACCTGGCCCAAAGGACCAGGTTTTAAATGATAGAACAAAGGATCGAATAAAAAATGGAAACAACACAGGATTTTTCAACGATTGGCAAAAGGGTGCCCAAGCTGGATGCTGTTGACAAGGCCACGGGACGTGCTCAATACATTCAGGATGTCAAATTGCCCGGCATGCTTTATGGGAAAATTTTATACAGCAAATACCCGCACGCCAGAATCGTCAAGATTGATGTGTCCAGAGCTGAAAAACTGAGCGGTGTTCGGGTTGTACTCACCGGGGAAGATATTCCAAATTTTCGCATGGGTGTCTATAAGGACAACCCCCCTCTGAAAGCTGGAAAAGTGAGATCCTACCGGGATGAAGTGGCCGCCGTGGCAGCAACCGATCCGGAAATTGCCAAAACGGCTATCGATTTAATCGAAGTGACTTATCAGGCGCTACCGTCTGTTTTTGACCCCATAACAGCCATGCAACCCGACGCACCACTGGTGCACGAAAACCATAAAACAAACATTCTAAAAATGCCGTGGAAGCTGCACTACGGTGATGTGAAGACTGCCCGCAAGGAGGCCGCCCACGTGATTGAGAAGCGTTTCACAACCACCTGGGTCACCCACTGCTGTTTGAGCGCCAGTGGTGCCATCGCCGAATTTGACAATGCCAACAACCTAACTGTCCATACCAATACTCAGATTCCGTCCCTTGCGCAAAAAGATTTTAAAGGGACGCTCAAGGCATTAGGAATCCCTGATAAACGTGTGAGGGTGATCAAGCCCGTTATTGGTGGGGGCTTTGGCAGCAAACTGGACACTTATGCTTATGAGCATGTGGCTATTTTGTTGGCCTGGCGGGCTCGCCGACCGGTGAAAATCTTGTTTGACCGGGAAGAGGAATTTATAGCCACATCCACCCGGCAGCCTACCATCACCGATATAGCCATGGGTTGCGACGCCGAAGGTCGTCTGTTGTTCCGGGATATGAATATGGTGCTGGATAATGGTGCTTACACTTCCTGGGGCGCTACCACACCGTCGGTGATGATGATGCCGATTACTTCCCTTTACCGTGTGCCCAATGTTCGCTTTGAGGCCAAGTGCGTCTACACCAACAATACCTACTCCCAGGCCATGCGGGGATATGGTAATCCCCAGGCTACATTCGCTATCGAAAGCGCCATGGATATATTGGCCGATGCCGCCGGTATCGATCGCATAGAGATTCGACGGATCAATTCAAATCAGCCCGGTGACGAAACGCCCCAGGGGTTGAAAATTACCACTTGCGGTCTCCCGGAATGTATTGATGCTGTTGAAAAGGCGTTGGATCTTAAAAAACCCAAAAATAAAGGAGAAGGGGTAGGGATCGCTTCTTTAATTCATGTGGGGGGCGGTGCCCGAATATATAAATCCGACGGCTGTGGTGCTATCATCAAACTGGATGACTTTGGGAAAGCGGATGTTTTTACCGGTGCTTCGGATATGGGACAGGGTGCCGATACGGTGATAGCCCAGATAGTGGCTGAACAACTGGGTCTTGAAGTCGAAGATATCCATGTTATTCACCAAGATACCGACATATGCCCCTGGGATGTAGGTGCTCATGCCAGCCGGACAACTTTTGTGGCGGGAAACGCTGCACTTGGAGCGGCAAAAAAGATTAAGGCAAGTATTTTAGAACTGGGTGCCGAAGTCATGGCTGTACCGCAAAGTGAACTCAGCCTTCGAAATCGGCAAGTTTTTGTCCGGAACGACCCGGAAAAGACCATGCCGATTGCCAAACTACTTCGAAAGGCTCATTTCAGCCACGGCGGCACCATGATGATGGCTGACTTTTTTTATGACCCCGCAAATGAAAATATGGGCAGAGATTTCCGGGGAAACCTGTCCATGACTTATGCTTTTGGGACCCACGGCGTGCGGTTGAAGGTGGATGAAGAGACCGGAAAAGTTGAAATTCTTGATTATGTCGCTGCCCATGATGTAGGACGCGCTATTAATCCCTTGCTCTTGGACGGACAGGTCCATGGAGGGGTGATGATGGGTGTCGGTTACGCCCTCACCGAACAGGTGGTACTCGAAAAAGGGCGTAACATGAACCCGGATTTTCGAGATTATAAAATACTTACCGCCAAGGATACATTCCCGTTGACGCCTGTGGTCATTGAGACCATCGACCCGGACGGGCCCTATGGTGCTAAAGGGATCGGCGAGCCTGGTTGTGTGCCCACCGCTCCGGCAATTGCCAACGCTATCTACGATGCTGTCGGCGTGCGGATTACGGATCTTCCCATAACACCGGAGAGGGTGCTGGCAGAGATAAAAAAGAAAAAAGGCGTCAACTCCTGCGGTATCGACCCCCTGACCGAAAAAGAACAACCGTGCTAGTAGATACCCGGGTCCAAAGGGCCCGGCACTGATTCAGCCCTATATAAATGATTTAAACATAGCTTGAACTTGTATCTCCAAGGTCTTGTTTTGATCATTCGAATTTGGGTCATTAGGTATTGTTTAGGATTTCTAATTTCGTGCTTCGGATTTAAGTAACTACCATCGTTGGCATAGCCAAATATCTCTGACCCGGCCAAAGGACCAGGTTTAACAAAACGGTATAAACGCTATCTTAAAAGGAGGAACTGTTATGAAGAAAAAAACTGCTCTCTTAAGTATTATTATCATGGGTTTCTTAGTTGCCGGGAGCATTTGGATGCCGGCAACTGCCTCGGCAGGAAGCATTAAGCTCAGCTATGCCAATTTTCCGCCGGCCCCCACATTTCCCTGTGTTCAAATGGAACGATGGAAAACGGAAGTTGAGAAAAGAACCGCAGGCAAGGTCGCCATCGACACCTATCCGGGAGGAACGCTGCTGGGTGCAATGGACATGATGGACGGTGTCATCGCCGGAACCGCAGACATTGGGAATCTCTGCATGGCATACCAGCCTGGCCGTTTTGTCACAACCAACGCCACCAGTCTTCCATTGGGATTGCCTGATGCGAAAACCGGTAGCCTGGTGCTATGGGATCTCTATCAGAAATACCTGCCTACTTCCTTTGCTAAGGTCCACGTCCTGACCATGTTTACCACGGCACCCGCCAATATCATGTCCAAGGTGCCGGTAAGAAATTTAGATGATATCAAAGGACTGGATTTGAGAGCGTCCGGTGGGGCCGCCCAGATCCTGAAAGCCTGGGGTGCCAACCAGGTCGGCATGCCCATGTCCGCCACCCCCGAGGCGCTGCAAAAGGGTGTCGTTCAGGGCCTGTTTACCTCGACGGAGGTAATGAAAGATTTTAAATTTGCAGAAATATGCAAATATGTTACGCAGACCGATACGGTCATCTATCCTTTTGCCGTGGTCATGAATATCGAGAAATGGAATGCATTGCCCGCGGATGTCAAAGCGGTTATGGAAGACCTGCGTGTGGAGCAGGCTCTTTGGACAGGCACGTATATGGACAATCACGTGAAAGACGCCAATGCCTGGTCAGAAAAAAACCAGGGTGTCGAATTTATCCGCTTGTCTCCCGATGAAAAAGCCAATTGGGATGCCAAGCTGACCTTTATGACTGAAAACTGGATCACGAGCGCTACAGGCAAAGGCTATCCTGGTGAAGCCATTGTAAACGACATCAGGGCTTTTACAAAAAAACATAGCGCCATAAAGAGTCCTGGGAATCTTACTGTTCAATAGGTCCCGTGCTGGAACTTTTCTTGTTGGAAATAAACCATGATTTTGTCGAAAATCACCGAACTGCTCAACAAAACACTGACGTTTCTGGCAGGCCTTATCCTGATTGTCATGGTCCTGTTGACATGCGCCAATATTGTTTTTCGCATGTTCTGGGTGCCCATCAGCGGGACGTATGAGCTCATGGGGTTTGCCGGCGCCCTTCTGACAGCCTTTGCCCTGGCCTACACGCAGGTCAAAAAGGGTCATATCTCCGTTGACGTGCTGGTAAATGTCTTTCCGCAAAAAGTGCAGTGGGTGCTATCGGCAATCAACAATGGGATGTGCTTCATATTTTTCATGCTGGCCGGATGGCAGTTGGCAATAAAGGCCAACACTCTCAGAACCACCGGTGAAGTTACGGAAACACTCAGAATCATCTATTACCCATTCACATATGCTGTTGCCCTTGGATGCGTAGTACTTGCACTGATTCTTCTCACGGAATTTCTAAGACAAATCATACCCTCTGAGGAGGTAGAATCGTGACCCCGGCTGTTATCGGTATTCTCGGCATAGTCATCCTCTTGCTGATGCTTTTTTTACTCGGTACCCCTGTGGGGTTCGCCATGGGCATCGTGGGATTCTGCGGGTTCTGCTATCTTATCTCTTTCAAAGCAGGCTTGAACATGCTGGGCTCTGTTTTGTGGGAGACCTTTTCCAAATATGGTTTAACCGTCATCCCTTTGTTTATTTTCATGGGACAGATTGCGTTTTATTCGGGCGTCAACGAAAAATTATACAAAGCAGCCTATCAATGGGTTGGCCAGATTCGTGGTGGCGTGGCCATGGCGACCATCATGGCCTGTTCGGCATTTTCGGCAATTTGTGGTTCAAATGCTGCTACTGCAGCCACTATGACCACCGTGGCACTCCCCCAGATGAAAAAATTCCGTTACGATTCAAGGCTGAGTACAGGGGCTATTGCATGTGGCTCAACCTTGGGTGTGGTGATTCCGCCGAGCGTGGTGCTGATCGTTATCGGGCTTTCCACCGAACAGTCCATCGCCCGTCTCTTTTACGGCGGGATTGGGGCCGGTATCATTCTGGCTTTTTTTCTGATTTTGAGTGTCTATGTTGTATGCACAATACATCCGGACTGGGGACCGGTCGGCCCCAGAACCACATTTCTCGAAAAGATAAAGGGGCTCTCGGGTGCCTTTGAAATGGCCGTTCTATTCATGCTGGTGATGATTGGTCTGTATTTTGGCTTTTTTACGCCCACGGAAGCCGGTGCTGTTGGTTCTCTCTTTGCCGTCTTGCTCAGCGTCATTCAACGAAAGCTCGCCTGGAAGGGCTTTCTGGCAGCCATCATCGATACCATACGGGTTTCCTGCATGGTGATCGTTATCGTGGCCGGTGCCATGGTATTTGGTCGATTTCTGGCGGTGACCCGAATACCGTATGACATCGCATCATGGGTCGTGGGCTTACCGGTACCGGACATGGTCATCATGGCCATTATCTTCGGCATATACATTGTGGGTGGTGCGGTTATGGATGCGCTGGCATTGCTCTTGATTACAATCCCTATTTTCTTTCCTGTTGCCATGGAACTCGGATATGACCCCATCTGGTTTGGGGTCACCATTACCGTGGTGACAACACTGGGAGCTGTCACGCCACCTGTGGGGGCAACGACTTATGTTGTGGGTGGTATGGCAAAAGATGTGCCGTTGGAAGACGTATTTAAAGGCGTGGCCTATTTTCTACCCGCCTATCTTCTGTGTATCTTTATCCTAATGATATTCCCGAAACTTGTTTTGTTTCTACCGGGTTTGATCAGATAAATAAATAGGTAGATAGGCTGTAGACTGTAGGGTGCCCACCGCCTAACAGCCTGATAGCCTACAGTCTAAACAACCTAAATATATGCGAAACTCTTCAATGTTTCCCAGTTAAACACTTATTCGGAGCAGGAAATGCAGGCTAATATCGATACGACTTTTTTCCCCTGATGGCCCTTCCGATGATAAAGCCAAGGAGCAATACACCCCCACCGATTAGAAACCATTTCATATTTCCTGCCAGCACGGGTATTGCATCGGCAGGTGGTTTTGCGGCAATTTTATCTTTGAGGGTCTTATTTTCGGTTTTTAAAGATGCGAGTTCTTTGCTGATATCGGCGGTTTTTTTGCCGTTATTCAAGAGCTGTTGATACTTGGCATTGATCTTTTTCAGATCTTTCTGCAATGCCAAACGCGTTCTTTTTTCATTGGCTATAGATGCCGTTAGGGTTGCAATCTTTTGCTTGTAGCCATCAATCATCCCTTGTAATCCTTCGGTATCAGATCCCTGCTGAAGGGTTTTGATGCTTTCCTCAAGGATGACTATTTTCTCTTCAAGTTCTCCGATAATGACGGCTTTGGGTTTTTCTGCCACAATGAACTTTTTTCTGACCCATCCCTGGGTGCCATCTTCGCTTCGTATTCGCATCAGTTCTTCGGTTTCTTCCAGGACATCAACCGGTGCCGCAGACCGTAGATATCCAATTACAGGGGCATCGACACCCTGGCCGTCTTTAACGGATATTATCAGCAAATCTGAAACATATTGGATGTCAGCCATGACAGTGGGTATGAGGATAAATCCATAGAAAAAGAAAACAGAAACAGCAAAGAAAACTTTTACCCGAAGCGTGTTCATATTGAGGGTTCCTTTTTGGATAAAATTATTACATGGTTTAACCTGAACTGAGCGATTTTTCCCGAAGAGGTGTGCCGAAATCTTGATGGAGAAGGGTTCGCAAAAAACACAGGCATACCCGTGGATCTGTCGAGGCTTTTTGCGAACCCTCGATCCGCAAG
>Ga0164315_10001703_pt1 | contig 16573 bp, 13 predicted proteins | sample GuaBasSedimGuay6_FD_113737 | JGI IMG/M metagenome (GOLD analysis project Ga0164315, IMG submission 113737) | Subseafloor sediment microbial communities from Guaymas Basin, Gulf of California, Mexico - Guay6, Core 4569-2, 0-3 cm | ecosystem: Environmental > Aquatic > Marine > Hydrothermal vents...
GTTTAAATACAACGCTTGCCGAAGTGGTGGAATTGGTAGACACGCACGCTTGAGGGGCGTGTGGGGAGACCCGTGGGAGTTCAAATCTCCCCTTCGGCACCAAAAAATATACAAGCCACGGGCAATATCTGCTCATGGCTTTTTTATTTTATCAAAAAGAAACCAGATCAATCTTGAATTATTCCTAACCTTGTTTATATTAGAGTATTATGGAAAAAGAAAAAAATAATATCTTACAAGATCCGAAAAAAATAGAAAAAGAACTGAGTGAATTTTTAAATAAAAAATTTGGGGGCAATGTTAAAATTATTAGTCCTCCAGTTCTTCCCCAGCAGGAAAAATTCCCGGGAAAATCCTTTTCAGAAAAAAATGAACAGCTTATCAATTTTAAAATCAAACCCCTTGAACTGATTGCTTATCTTGACCAGTATGTGGTGCGACAAAAAAAAGCCAAGTCCGTATTATCAACAAAAATATGCACCCATTTTAACCGGATCAGGCATTCTCAAACCACAGGGAATGAACTGTCAAAAATCACCGGAAATATTAAATCCAATATTCTCATGTTAGGCCCTACGGGAATTGGCAAGACCTATCTGATTAAACTCATTGCAAAAAAAATCGGGGTTCCCTTTGTAAAGGCAGATGCCACTAAATTTTCTGAAACCGGTTATGTTGGAGGGGATGTCGAGGATTTAATCCGGGATCTGGTCAGGGAAGCCAACGATGATATCAAACTTGCCGAATGCGGGATTGTCTACATTGATGAGATTGATAAAATTGCGGCAAGCCCCAGTGTAATAGGTGCCCAGGTGTCCCGGACAGGTGTTCAGAGAGCGCTTCTAAAACCAATGGAAGAAACGGATGTTAACTTAAAAGTTCCCCATGATCCTGTTTCCATGATGCAGGAATTGGAATCCTATCAGAGAACCGGCAAAAGGACCACGCGGGTTGTAAATACCGCTAATATCCTTTTTATCGTCAGTGGGGCATTCTCAGACCTTTCTGATATCATCAGAAAACGGTTATCAAAACAGAATATCGGATTTGGGTCAAAGCTTGTAAAACCTCAAAACGAAAATGAGCTGTTAAAACTGACCAAAGCGGAGGACCTGGTGAACTTTGGCTTTGAATCTGAATTCATTGGAAGACTTCCTGTCAGATGTATTCTTGAAACTCTCAGTCAAAAAGACCTGTTCTCAATTCTAAAAATGCCCAATAATCCGGTTATTTTGAGTAAACGGCTTGATTTTCATGCATACGGTATAAAAATTATTTTCACGGATGATGCGTTAAAACTTCTTGCAGAAAGGGCATATAAAGAAAATACCGGGGCCCGGGGACTTGTCAGTGCGATTGAAGAAGCATTGCTTGTTTTTGAAGAAAACCTTCCTTCACATGATCTTTTAAAATTCACTGTGACAAAACAGGTGCTGGAAGATCCCAAAACCCATCTTGAAGATTTTTTATCAAAACAAAATTCTTTAAAATGGGATAATCTTTATGAAAAAGCCCTCCTTGACCAGAAAAATTATATTTCAGCATACATTAAGGAGAATCGTCAAACATTATACATAAGGCATGGACTTACCCTTTCACAAATCCGATGCGATATGACAGCGCTTTATTTCTGCAACACTGTCATTGAAATTGATGAGGCCTTAAAAAAAATAAAAAAATATCATGATTCAATTAAGGAAATTGAGGTTGAAGTGTTAAAAAGCTATAATTTGAATATTATTTTTGAAGAGGATGCTATTGATTTTTTAATGGAACAATTTATCAGTCATAATGCAACAATTGAAGAAATATTATCAAAAATATATGACAATTATTATAATGGATTTAACCTTATTCGTGAAAAAACAGGAAAAAACAGGTTTTTCATCTCAAAAAATGCCTTGATAAACAATGAGGCCTATCTTAACGATCTTATCAGGAAAGAAATAAAATGATTGGAATTTCAAAACTTTATTGTGCAACTGTTGAACCATCAGATGCATTAAGATACTCAAGACAATCAGGGCAATTACCTTCCCATCTTTTGCAGTTTTCCAAAGATAAAAAGCCCGTTGTGGTCTGGAACATGACAAGACGCTGTAATCTTAAATGTGTTCACTGCTATGCCAGAAGCGAAGACATTTCCTATGACAATGAGCTTAACCATGAACAATGCATTACCATGATTGATGACCTGGCTCAATTCGGCGTACCCGTTCTTTTGTTTTCAGGCGGAGAACCCACTGTGCATCCAAGACTTGCCGAGTATGCCGAATATGCTGTCAGCAAAGGCATGAGGGCGGTTATTTCAACCAATGGGACCCTTATCACCAGGGAAAAAGCCAGGGTATTTAAAGAGATCGGACTTTCCTATGTGGGAATCAGCCTTGACGGCATGGAAGAAACCCACGATAAATTCCGGGGAGTTAAAGGATCTTATAAAAAAGCTATGGAAGCCATTAAAAACTGCCAGGAAGCTGGAATCAAAGTCGGGTTAAGGTTTACCATCAATAAAAGAAATGCAAAGGACATTCCCGGTATCTTTGATCTTCTTGAAGAAAAAAACATTCCCAGAGCCTGTTTTTATCACCTGGTATATTCCGGCCGCGGCTCTGAAATTGCCAGGGAAGACCTCTCCCATGAAGAGACCCGAAAAGTGCTTGATCTTATCATGGACCGGACAAAAGACCTTCATGACCGGAACTTACCCAAAGAGGTCCTCACCGTGGACAATCACGCGGATGGCCCCTATATTTATCAAAGATTATTGGATGAAGACCCGAAAAGAGCTGCTGAAGTTCTGGAACTGCTTAAAATGAATGAGGGCAATAATTCCGGCCGGGGAATCGGATGTATTTCCTGGGATGGTGAAGTCCACCCGGATCAGTTCTGGCGGGAAAAAAGCCTGGGCAACGTTAAAGACAAACCCTTCTCCCAGATCTGGACAAATGTTGACAATGAATTTTTAATGAAACTTAAAGAAAAGAAAAAATATGTAAAAGGCCGGTGCGCTGAGTGTAGATGGCTTGATATTTGCGGGGGTAACTTCAGGGCCCGGGCGGAATCTGTTGCCAATGATCCCTGGGACAGTGATCCAGCTTGTTTTCTGACGGATGAAGAAATCAAAAAGGAGAATGTATAATGCTTTTTCCAGACTACCGGGGACGAAGATTAAGGGCCAGTGAAAATTTTAGAAGAATGATCAGGGAAACAAAACTTTCCCGTGATGACCTGATCCTTCCTTTATTTGCCGTTGAGGGGAAAGATGTCAAAAAACCCATTGAATCCATGCCGGGTCATTTTCAACTCTCAAGCAACAATGTTGTCAAAAAAGCAAAAGAGGCTTGCGATGCTGGTATTCCAGCCATTATTTTATTTGGTATCCCGGATAAAAAAGATCCCTTGGCAACAAGGGCCTATGCATCTGATGCCATTGTTCAAAAAACCGTCCAGGAGGTAAAAGAAAAAGTGCCGGATATTTCGATTATTACGGATGTCTGTCTTTGCGCCTATACTGATCATGGTCATTGCGGAGTTGTTGAAAACGGTATTATTGAAAATGATGCATCCCTTGAGCTTCTTGCAAAAACTGCGCTTTCACATGTCAGGGCCGGTGCAGATATGGTGGCTCCGTCAGATATGATGGACGGCAGAATCGGTGAAATCAGACAGACACTTGATGAGGAAGGGTTTTCCCACATTCCCATAATGTCCTATGCCGTCAAATACAGTTCGGCATTTTACGGCCCGTTCCGACAGGCTGCCGACTCAGCCCCGCAATTTGGTGACCGGAAAACCTATCAGATGGATCCTGCCAATTCCACTGAAGCCATCAGGGAAGCCACAATGGATATTGAGGAAGGTGCGGATATTATTATGGTAAAACCGGCTCTTTCCTATCTTGATATTATTTATCGATTGAAACAGGAAATCGACCTTCCCATTGCGGCATATAATGTCAGTGGAGAGTATTCAATAATAAAAGCCGGAGAACTCATGGGCTGGGTCAATGCAAAAGATCTTGTTATGGAAACCCTTTTATCCATAAAACGCGCTGGAGCAGATTTAATCCTGACCTATTCCGCGATTGAAGTTGCAAGGGAGTTGAACAAATGATGAAGCATCCTTCCGGCCGGGATGGACAGAATACAAACCCCGCAGGCCATACCCTTCGCCTGGTCGCGTGGGAAACCACAAGAAGGTGCAACCTTGCCTGCAAGCATTGCCGGGCACTAGCCCAAAATCATTCCTATGAAAATGAATTGAACACCAAAGCCTCTTTTAAATTATTAGAACAGATCAAAGAAGTTGGAAATCCCATTATTATCCTCACAGGAGGAGAACCACTTTTAAGGGATGATATTTTTGATATTGCAGCTTATGGAACAAAATTAGGACTTCGCATGGTGATGGCACCCAATGGGACCTTGATCACCCGGGAAAATGCTCAGAAAATAAAAGACTCAGGCATAAAAAGAATAAGCGTCAGTCTGGATGGTTCAACACCTGAAACCCATGACACTTTCAGGGGAATAAAAAATGCCTTTGAAAAATCCATCCAGGGCATTAAAATTGCCAAACAGGCTGGTATTGAATTTCAAATAAACACCGTTATAACAAAAACCAATCTGGATCAGATACCTAAAATTTTAGAGCTGGCGGAAAATTTAGGGGCAGTGGCCCATCATATTTTTCTTCTTGTTCCCACAGGCCGGGGAAAATATATTGTGGACAGCGAAATCAATGCCGGAGAGTATGAAGAAACCTTAAACTGGTTTTATGATCAAGGTCAAAAAACCACTCTGCAACTCAAGGCGACCTGTGCACCGCACTATTATAGGATATTACGCCAGCGGGCCAAAGAAGAAGGCAAAAAAGTAAGCTTTGAATCCCATGGCCTGGATGCTGTCACAAGAGGGTGCCTTGCCGGAACGGGATTTTGTTTCATTTCCCATGTGGGAAGGGTGCAGACATGCGGTTTCCTTGATGTGGAATGCGGCGACATTACCAGACAGACCTTTAAAGATGTCTGGGAAAATTCCCAGGTCTTTAACAAACTCAGGGATTTTAATAATCTTGAAGGAAAATGCGGCATCTGTGAATTTAAAAAAGTTTGCGGTGGGTGCCGAGCCCGGGCCTATGAGGCCACGGGCAATTATCAGGCCCAGGAACCATTGTGTTCATATCAACCAAAAAAAATAAAATCTTAAATCGAATTAAGCAGCAGCGTAATAGGCCTGTCTTCCTCTGTAATTCCCGCAAACCGCACCGGCCCTGGACGTCTGTATCGATCCGGGTTCTCGCTAGCCGCCATCCATTCTTCCCTTAAGGCTTTAAAAATTCTAAAGGCATTTGAATCTAAATCAATGAGACTTTTTTCAATCACAAGTTCCAGTTTTCCTTTTCTTTCCTCAAGGCGCATCAATTTTGCAATGGGAATACCAATGGGCTCCCACTTATCAAATTTTTTCTCAAGATTTTTAATCGCAGCCATTTGTCCTGTTGCCCCATTTGCAATGAGGTGGAATGCTGTAATACCAAGGTTGTAGGAATAATTACAGTCAAAATATGTTGGATCAGACCCCCGGCCATCATAACCATAAAAATGGGTCTGTGTTTTAAATTCGGGATCAGATTTTTTAAATATCCGGACAATAGGTTCAGGCACATCTTCATCTGAGCTTATTACCTCATTATTGATTAATACCTGTTTCAATGTTTTCAGGGAAATAATGGATTCTTTAATTAACAGATATTTATCTTCAGGATTTTTAAATATGATTTTTGCAATTTTTTCTGGAATAAATTTAGACGTCTTCATAATTGACATGTAATAAGATCGTTCAATACCAATTTTGTATTTTCCCTGTTCCTTTAAAATGTTTAGATATTCTTTTACCATATCCATGATAATTTCTTCAGTTTTGACCTGGGAAAATTGAAAATTGCCATGGGTATCTCTTTCCATGAGCAGGCCTGTTTGAAAAAATGATGGCAGCTGACTGAATAAATCATCATCCCTTAAATTCCAGATTGAAAACTTATTTTTTTCTCCCAACACCCGGGTCAGTCGCCTTAAGTATTCAAGTTTGGCATTTAATGTGGGAAATGAGGTGTGAAAATCAATGTCGTGAATATGATTATAATCCGCAATAATAGTATTCAATTTAATAATAAATACCTGGATTTCATTTATAAACTCAAGAATACCTTCCGGAATGATCATTACACCGAAATTTTTCCCGCATGCAGCTCTTCGAACAATGGTATCACATATTAATCTGGACCAATGACGTAATGTCATGCCATAGGCAGTATAATCAATCATCCCTTCTTTCCGGGCTTTTTCAATTCTCTGATGATCCGTATAATCGGCCAGCTCTTCACCAACAAAAGAAAGATTGGCATGGGTTTGAAAAGCACATTCCAATGTCAGGTGACTTGCAACTCTCCCCATTACTTTACAGACATGCCAGTATTTAATGTCTGAACCGGCATCCGTTGTCAGGTTACTGATATTTTGTGAAAATGCCCTTGCTGCAGTATGAAATCCAAAGGATATGGCGCAAAGTGTTTCCTGGTCATCCGTTTTTATCTGCAAATCTCCATCAATGGTTTTGGGAACTCCAATGACCTTGATACCAGCACTTTTAAATTGCTGAGCAAGAAAGACCGCATTTGTATTTGAATCATCTCCTCCGATCACAACCAGGGCCTCAAGTCCAAGTTCTTTGCAGATTTTTAATGCTGAATCCATTTTATTTTTAGAATCGATTTTTGTTCTCCCGGTCTTGATCATGGAAAATCCACCCATATTCCGATATGCATCCACAAGGCTTTTGGTAATTTCAACATATTTTGATTCAAGCAAACCGTCGGGTCCTGAAAGAAATCCAATCAATTTAGATTCTGAATTATACTTTTTAAGTTCATCATAAAGCCCTGCAATCACATTGTGTCCGCCAGGCGCAGGACCTCCTGAAAAAAGCACACCGATATTCCGAGGCATCTTAAATGCCTGTTTGGCTTTTTGACTTATTTCATGCCTGAAAATAATCCTTTGAACAGTATTATTAATAACATCCGGAAGCATTTTTGCGGCTTCCCTGGTATTGCTTAATTTATATTCAGGACACTCTTTGATATCTGTATACTTTGAAGCAAAAATCTTAATTTTCTTTGGAGAAAATGACCGCCTTTCAATGGTTTCAGCATTTACATCCGAAGTCACATGACTTGTTTCAGGATGATTCAATAAAAATTCAAGAGATGCAAAATTCAAAGGCTCCATATTCACTCCTGTTCATATTTTCTATTTTTTGATTAAAAAACCTTGATGCATTTTTGTACTCAAATATCCATCCATCATCAAATGAACGATATGGTGAATGACACAGACAAGCAGTGCTGTACCAAATTCGCTGAAGTAAGTCACCTGTATCATTACAGCTAAGGCCAAAGTTTTTTGTGATCCCATAAAAATAATACTCTCATAACGGCCTTTTTCCACCCTGAAAAATCTTACCAGCAAAAAAGAACAGCCCAAAAGCATTAAATGAAAACCACTCACAAGAGCCAATATATAAAAAAAAGTCAGACCACTGCCTAAAATCACCTGTTTTGTCCCGGAAACAGAAATAAAAACAATACCAATGATCATCCACTGGTTCAGGATCTGGAATTTGAATTTACCCAATTGACCCGGCTTAAAAATCCTTGCCTTTGCCACTATCCCGATCATCAAAGGGAAAAGAACCAGAAAAATCAATTTTATAATAATAGCACCCCGGGCAATCACCAGAATCTTTTGCTGATCAAGAGATGACAAAAGAATGGAAAGTATGACAGGAATGGAAAAGATGGCAATAAAATTCGACAGAATCGTTATGAAAAGCGCATGGGCCATATTACCCCCGGCCGCTCCCGTCATAACAATCCCGGAAGACAGGGTCGTCGGCATTACAGCCACGATAAAAAGGCCAAGGATCACCCCGGTTTCAAGGGGAAGAAGGCAAAGCAACCCGGCAGCTATTGGAGCAATAACAAGAATGATAGTCAATGCTAAAACCGTTGATTTAACATCCCTGATTCCGGCTTGTATCTGATCAATTTCTATCAAAAGGCCGGAAATAATAAATATTAAAAATATCATTATTTCCGGACCGTAGTTTCCTTTTAAAACAAGTCCGATTTTTAACAGGCTATTGGATGAATCAATCATAACAGCTAGAAAAACAAGGACAAGACTGACTAAAAACCATTGTTTTTTAATTTTTTGTACCATACCCCTTTTTCCCCCAAACTTAAAACCGTGCCTGAACGAGGTTTTCGGTCAGACACTACCTATGATAAATTCACCTTTGAGTCAATCTTTTATTCAACCCTGATCCACCATCAAGGTACCACCTGCTGCGTTGACTGCGGTCGTTCCTCGCTGCGGAGTATGACTTATACGCCTCACTCGTCACTCCTTGTCGCCTTGCATCCGGCACCTTGCTGATGGCCAGGAATGGTACACAACCCATGGCCAGCCGGAAAACGAAAATTTGATGAAGAATTGAGATCAAATTTTAAGCGACTATCCTTGATTCTGATTCAAGAAAAATGGTAAAGATCATCAACAAAACTAAATTTAAGGAGCAAATCAAATTGGGGTTTAATTTATTTAAAAAAAAGAGTCAGGAACAAAAAGAACAAGGCGGCAAAATCTTTTCAAGGCTGAAAACCGGATTGTTAAAAACAAGGAAAGTATTAACCACAGACATCAATGACCTTTTTGGTTCAGGCAAGACGATTGATGAAGATCTTTTTGAAGAATTGGAGGAAGTATTGATTTCATCTGATCTGGGCATTAATGTAACCATGGAAATGATGAAAAAAATAAAGGAAAAAGCCAGAAAGCTGTCCAGTTCAGATCAACTCAAGCAGGTTTTAAAAGAGGAATTAATCGGATTGTTCCCAGACAATTCAAGAACAGACAATTTTAATGCCCCAAATGAGCAGCCCATAACAAAACCCCATGTCATAATGGTTGTGGGTGTCAATGGAACCGGCAAAACCACGACTCTGGGTAAACTTGCCATGAAGTATACCTCCCAGGGGAAAAAAGTTCTCATTGCTGCAGCAGACACCTTCAGAGCCGCGGCAATTGAGCAGGTCGAAATCTGGGCAAATCGATCCAGTGCTTCCATTGTCAAACATAAAGAAGGGGCTGATCCTGCAGCCGTTGCCTATGATTCTGTTGAAGCGGCTCTTGCCCGTGACATTGACATTGTATTAATTGATACGGCAGGCAGGCTCCATACACAAAAAAATCTCATGGAAGAACTTAAAAAAATAAAGCGCTCCATCAATAAAAAAATGCCGGGTGCGCCCCACGACGTTCTCATGGTATTGGATGCAACCTGCGGTCAAAATGCCATTTCCCAGGCAAACCTGTTTAATGAAGCCGTTGAGATCACCCAGATCGCACTTACAAAACTTGACGGGACTGCCAAAGGCGGTATTGTTGCAGCCATTGCAAGCACCATGAAACTTCCGATAAAATATATTGGGGTGGGAGAACAGATTGAAGATCTTCAGGAATTTGATCCAATCCTTTTTATTAATGCATTATTTGATTAGGGACTCGGAAAAATATAAATCTTTAAAACAGGACGCAGATTGTCAGTACCAATCTGCGAATATCTGCGCCGATCTGCGTCCATAAAGGAATGGTTCACATGTTTGGTATCCAAAATTATACAGGATTTATCGTTGCCGCCATTATTCTCAACCTGACTCCGGGCATTGATACCATGTATATCCTTACCCGAAGCGTTTCCCAGGGGAAAAAAGCGGGACTTGTCTCCGTTGCCGGGATCATGTCGGGCTGTATTGTCCATGTCCTTTTTGCAGCATTTGGATTGTCTCTGATATTATCAACCTCTGCCATGGTGTTTATACTGGTCAAGTGGGCAGGCGCCTGCTATCTGATTTATCTTGGTATAAAAACACTTTTTGAAAGAAATAAATCATTTAAACCCTCACAATTGGAATATGCTGCTAAGGATCTGATAAAAATCTATAAACAGGGTGTTATCACCAATGTTTTAAACCCCAAAGTCGGATTGTTTTTTCTCTCTTTTCTACCCCAGTTTATTAACCCGGATAATGTAAATGGCCCCCTGCCGTTTCTCATCCTGGGCGCCACCTTTCTTGCCACGGGAACAATCTGGTGTCTTATTTTAACCTGGTCTGCCGCCTTAATGACCAATACCCTGAGGAAAAATAAAACAGTCGGGGTTGTGCTGCAAAAGCTGTCGGGTATTGTTTTTGTCGGATTCGGGGTGAAACTTGCTTTTTCAGGCCATTGAGATAAAGAAAGAAATATTGACCTGTCCCATAAATTTATGGGACAGGTCGAATTAATTTTTAAAATATCCATAACAACCAGGAGTTCATCTCTTCTCCTTATTTTATTACCAGCCATGGGTTGCTCTGACAAAAATATTATGGTAAAAAAAAAGAAGCCCGCTAACCTTTGATTATAGGTAAAATAATGAAACTTTCACGCAAAGAAATCAAATTATTATTAAAAGAGTGGCACCTTGCCTGGAAAAAGTATGACCTGGATAAGGTTTTATCGCTTTTCCATGAGGATATTTTTTTTGAGAACTGGACCGGCGCCTATATAAAAGGGAAAAAAACTCTTAGAAAGGCTTGGGAACCATGGTTTAAAAATCATGGTTACTTCAGGTTCCTGGAAGAAGAAACCTTTATTGATGAACAGCACCAGAAAGTTCTCTATCGATGGATTCTTGAATGGCCTTCAATGGAAACAGGTTTTGAAGATAAAACTGAATTCAGAAAAGGCGTTGACATTATTCATTTTCAGGATGGAAAGATCATCAACAAACTGACCTATTCAAAAACAACCATTGAAATTGATAACATAAGAATGCCCCTGCATTTATAGATAATCTTTAAGCATAGCTGTAAATCTTGTTTCATCCAGTATCTGAACACCCAGTCTTTGTGCTTTTTCAAGCTTGGACCCTGCCTTTTCCCCGGCAATGAGAAAATCGGTTTTAGAACTGATACTTGATGTAACTTCAGCGCCAAGGGTTTCAAGTATTTTTTTAGCCTCACTGCGCGTCATGGTCAAAAGGGTTCCAGTGAGTACAATTTTTTTATTGTTAAACAGGTTGTCGCTGGATTCAATAATAATTGGTTGATCATTTGTAAGGGTAACACCCTGGGCAATAATATTTTTGATATTCATAAGGTTTTCAAAATTGGCAAAAAACCGACAGAGAGAAGAGGCTGTTTCAGGGCCTATTCCCTTAATCTGAATTAACCTTTCTTCTGATGTTTCCATAATGTCAGAAAGACTTGAAAATTGTTCTGAAATCAATTTGGCAGCGTTTTCTCCTGTATGATCAATGCCCAATGCATAGATAAATCGTCTCAAAGAAATGATTTTTGATTTCTCTATGGCCTGAATAAGATTTAGTGCTGATTTTTCCCCCATGCGGTCAAGGCTTTCAAGTTTTTCTTTTTCAAGGCAGAAAACATCTGCAAAAGATAAAAGCATGCCTTCATCCACCAATTGATCAACTATCCTGCTTCCAAGTCCGTCTATATCAAAGGCTTTCCTGGAAACAAAATGTCTGATCCGTTGCTTTAACTGGGCTTGACAGGATGCATTAACACACTTGTTAATATTGGATTTATCCAATTTGATTTTTTCTATTTTACTTTTGCATACAGGACAATGCTCCGGCATTTTAAAGACAATTTCATCTCCCTTTCTTCTGGAAGCAATAATTTTCATCACTTTGGGTATGACATCCCCTGCCCTCACGACCAGGGCCGTATCACCAATGCGAATATCTTTTCTGTTGATTTCATCTTCATTGTGCAGGGTTGCCCTTGAAACCATTGCACCACCGATATTGACGGGTTCCAGTATAGCAACCGGGGTTATGACACCCGTTCGGCCGACCTGGACGATAATGTCCTTTATGAAAGTTGTTTTCTGCATGGCGGGAAATTTATAGGCAATGGCCCATCGCGGGCTTTTTATTTTTTCACCCAGTTGTCGCTGGAAAAAAATATCATCCACCTTAATCACCATGCCGTCAATTTCATAGGCAAGATTTTGTCTCAATGCTTCAAGCTCTTTATAAAACTTTAAAACACGGGCTATTGTTATACTTGGCAATATGTGTGGATTGACAGGAAATCCGAATTTTTTTAACTCCAAAAGCATCTGTGACTGGCTTTGAAAAGAAATTCCTTTCGCCAGACCTGTTCCATAAACAAATATATCAAGGGGGCGTGCAGCTGTAATTTTCGAATCCAGTTGCCGCAATGATCCTGCTGCTGCATTTCTTGGATTGGCAAAAATGCTTTCGCCCTGTTCAAGGCGGTTTTTGTTCAATTGTTCAAAATCCGGCCGCTGGATAATCACCTCGCCTCTGACTTCAAGCAGGGAAGGCATTTTTATTTTATCCCCATATAATTTCAAAGGCACGGATCGAATTGTTCTGACATTTTCAGTGACCACTTCACCTGTAACCCCGTCCCCCCGGGTGATGGCCTGCACAAGTATCCCTTTTTCATACTTTAATTCCACGGCCACCCCGTCCAGTTTGGGTTCAACCGTATATAAAATATCTTCCCTGTTTAAATTTTTCACAATTCTTTTGTTAAAATCCAGCACATCCTGATCATTGAACGTATTATCAAGACTTAACATGGGAATTGAATGGGTGGCTTGATTAAAAAAACTTAAAGGAGGGGCACCCACTCTTTTGGTCGGTGAATCAGGCGTGGAAAACTCAGGAAAATTTTCTTCGATTTCAATGAGCTTTTTTAACATCTCATCATATTCAATGTCTGAAATTAAAGGATCATCCAGAACATGATATTGATAGCTGTGCTCGGTCAATTCCTTTTGAAGCCTTTTGGCTTCTTTTTTTATAGCATCATTCATTTTCACACAATTTTTCAGCAAAAGTCATGACAGACTCACAAACTGCTTTTCTGGCCAGGATAAATCGTTTGATCCTGAATCCCGGGTCCCAGTCGTTTGATGCCACACTGTCAGACACCACAAGGGCGGCTGCAATGCTTACCCTTCGATATTGAGCAACGGAAAAAAGAGCTGAACATTCCATTTCAACGGCATGCGCGCCAAGGTCTCTGAAATAAGCAATTTTTTTTTTTGTCTCCCTGTAAATGGCATCCGTGGTCCAGATGGTCTTTTTTTGAAAACCAATCCCTAAGGATGCCAAGTGCTCTGACAATTGATCTGTTAAATTTAAATCAGGTTCTGAAAAAGGAATTTCTTTATCCAGAATACTGTAATTTACAGAAGTGCCTTCATCCACAATGGCTTTAACCGGAAGAATGATATCTCCGACGTTTAATTGATCTGTCACAGCCCCGCACCATCCCAGAATAATAATTTTATCGACTCCTTTTGCAATTAACGACTCCAGAAGCATTGCAGCATAGGGAGCACCGATAAAGGGTCCTACAATACAAGCACTATTATGACATCCCTCAAGGCTCACAAGGGTGCTTGTAAAAAAAGTGGAAACCCTGGGCTCAAGAATATTTGATTGTATGATTTTAAGATCCGACCCGCAGCTTACCATTACAGCCACAGGAGCGGTCTTAGACCCTTTCCTTGCTCTCGGAACAGGTACTATGGATTCATTATCCAGGTCCGACCATGTCGGATAAATCATCCTTTACCTCATCAATAATATCGTATATCCACATAATGTCTTCAATGGAAAGCCTGCCTGCTTTTGAAGGTGCCCTGTCCGTACCATCTTTTTTTTTTAGAATCCTGGGGCCGAACTGAACTTTCGGCTCACCTTCTCCATATTGATGAATTGAAATAAGAAGTCCTGTTTCCTCATTTTTCCACTCTTTTATTTTTTTATCCTTTTCAGGATCATATCCTGCCATAAATTTTTTCTCCTAACCCTTATAATTTTAAATCCTAGAAAAATCTGCAATATTTTTAAACAATGCCGACACAGAAGATAACAAAGCAAGCCTGTTCTGTCTTAATTTTGTATCTTCCGCCATCACCATGACATCATCAAAAAAAGTATCCACAACTGGCCTTAAACCGGCAATATGCGATAAAGCTGACTCATAATTTCCTTTTTGAATCAGATCACCAGCTAAAAGACCCACTTCTGTGACGGCAGCGAACAATCCTTTTTCCGATGGATCTTCAAAAAGACTTTCATCCACAGCCACCCCTTCTGAATCTTTTGTTTTTTTAAGAATATTTTCAACCCGTTTAAACGTAATGGAAAGGGGTTCAAAATCCGGCTCTCTTCTTAAAGAATCCATGGCCTTAACCCTTAAAACAACATCCGGAACATTTTCAAAGGAGGCCCAGAGCACGGAATTAACCGCTTCTTTTGAAAATCCTTTGTCCGTCAGGATATTGATCATTCTGTTTTGAAGAAATTGCTTTATTTCCAGGGCTGTTTTCCGTTTGTCGCTTTCCATGTCCATATAGGCCTCAAGACCTTTATCAATCATAGAAGTTAAAGAAACTTCCATGTTTTCTTCCATCATGATCAGCAGAATACCTATCCCCTGCCGTCTCAGTGCATAAGGGTCTGCTCCGCCCGTGGGAATCAGATCAACTGAAAAACATCCGCAAATGGTATCCATCTTGTCTGCAATTGCCAGAAGGCAGGCCGTGGGATTTTCAGGCAATTGACCTCCAGAATAAACCGGCCTGTAGTGCTGTTCAATGGCAAGGGCGATATCTTTTTTTTCACCGGCTTTCAGTGCATAGACCCTTCCGATAACGCCTTGAAGTTTTGTAAATTCAATGACCACCTGACTGACAAGGTCAGCCTTGCAGATTTGTGCAGCCCTTGCAACATCCTTTGTCAAATTTTCTTTATCCTTGTATGATGATTCGCAGGCAAGATATTCAACAAATTCTTTGATGCGCAGGGTTTTATCATAGACTGATCCCAGTTTCTCCTGAAAGGTTACATTTTTAAGCTTTTGGGTAAATTCATCCAAAGAGGACTTACAATCCACTTCAAAGAAAAATTTTGCATCGGAGAGTCTTGCACGTAACACTTTTTCATGTCCCCGTGTCACAAGCTGCATATCTTTTGCCCTTGTGTTGTTAACGGCAATGAACAAAGGTTTTAGATTATTGTTTTCATCTATCAAAGCAAAATATTTCTGATGTTCTCTCATGGCTGTGATCAAAACCTCGTCCGGCACTTCAAGGAATTTATCATCAAAGGTGCCCACAACAGGAAATGGAGATTCCACAAGGTTTGTCACAAGATTGATCAGTTCATCATCTTCAAGAATCCTTGCACCATGTTCTTTTGCACAGGCGTGTATGGCTTTTGTCAGGGCAGCCTTTCTTTTCTTGATATCCGGGATAACACCGGCCGTTTCAATCACCTTAATATAGGTATCTGCCGATTTAACGCTATATTTGCCCGGTTGCATAAAGGGATGCCCGAAAACATAAGAAGAAGATTTAATATGGCCTACTTTAAAATCAAGCTTTTTCTCCCCAAGAAGTCCAACCAAAGAAATAATGGGCCGGGCAAAACTAATGGGAAGATCTCCCCACCGCATGCTTTTTGGAAAAGGAAGGGATAAAATCTGTTTTGTAAGAATGCTTTCAAGGATTGCAAAACAGGTCTCACATTTTTCTCCGACAACCGCTGTGAGATAACGACCCTTTGGTGTGTCCTGAACTTTGATCTGATCAAGTGGAATACCGGCTTTATCGGCAAATTTTTCTGCGGCAATGGTCGGTTTTCCATTTTCATCAAATCCAATCCTTTCAGGGGGTCCTGTAATGGTTGAGGTTTTTTCATTCTGAAGATCTGCCACATCTTCCACCATCAATGCAAGACGTCGGGGAGTTCCATAAGTCCTGGCATTGCCGTGGCCAATTCTGAAATTGTCCAAAGCCAAAAGGATATTTTCTTTAAAAGCATCCAGAGCAGGGATAATATAACCGGCCGGGATTTCTTCTGTGCCAATTTCAATTAAAAGTGTATTCATTTTAATTTACCCCTCCATTTTTCAATAATGGGTGCCCCATTTCTTTTCTTTGTTCAATATATGCTTTGGAAGCTTCTCTTGCAATATTCCTGATTCTTTTTATATAACCTGTTCTCTGGGTCACGCTGATGGCGCCCCGGGCATCCAGAAGATTAAAGGTATGGGAGCATTTCAAACAATATTCATAGGTGGGAATAACAAGCCCTTTTTTGATAATTCGATGGGCTTCTGTCTCATATTTTTCAAACAGATCAAACAGCATATCCACATCGGCAATTTCAAAATTATAGGTAGACTGCTCCACTTCCTGCATGTAATAGACATCCCTGTAAGTGACCTTTTCGTTCCATTTGAGATCAAATACATTATCCACACCCTGAAGATACATGCAGATCCGCTCCAGGCCATATGTCAGCTCAACAGGTACGGGGTTTACCTCTACGCTTCCCGTGACTTGAAAATAGGTAAACTGGGTGACCTCCATTCCATCCAGCCAGACTTCCCA
>Ga0164315_10001704_pt1 | contig 16573 bp, 9 predicted proteins | sample GuaBasSedimGuay6_FD_113737 | JGI IMG/M metagenome (GOLD analysis project Ga0164315, IMG submission 113737) | Subseafloor sediment microbial communities from Guaymas Basin, Gulf of California, Mexico - Guay6, Core 4569-2, 0-3 cm | ecosystem: Environmental > Aquatic > Marine > Hydrothermal vents >...
ACGTTATTGTGGAAAATGGAGTCATTCAATCCTGTTCATATGATTTCATGATAAAGGATATTGTCATCCCCGATACACTGAATGGACAACGCATTACCGGAATCGCAGATCAGTATAAACATACCGGAGTATTTGCTAATAAGGCATTGGCCAGTATTTGCCTACCCGTAACCCTTGAGAAAATAGGGAGTTATGCATTTTATAATAATAGAGTGTGGAATATTGATATTAACCTATGTACAGAATTAATAAGTATCGGTGACCATGCTTTTTCAGAGAATGATCTTTCCGTACTGGACCTGGGAGCTAGCAAGGCTATGGTTTCCATTGGCAATTCAGCATTTTATCTGAATAATCTATCATTTGTGAATCTCGCAGGATGCAACGCCTTATCATATATTGGAGGCAATGCATTCAAAGGAAGACCGGGAGACAGCCTGTCAATTGATAGTTTTATTTTACCCACAAATGACCTGAATCCTGACTCTGCATGGTTGAGTTCCAACGGCAATAAATATGTCGGAGGCGAGGCCTTATCTGATCTGGAATCCTCCTATTATATTCCTGTACCATATGTACTGAAAGATCATGATGTGATCGTAAAAAACGGGGTAATTGAGTCTTGTTCATACCTTTTCAGAAAAGATGTGGTGATCCCGGATACACTGGATGGACAATTAGTTACAGGAATTGACAGTGGTGTATTTCATGAAAGGGATCTCGAAAGTATTGTACTTCCCTCCGGGCTTACTCATATTGGCCCCAATGCATTTTGGGGGGAATTACCTGAGCAGCATCTCGCTGCCCCCGACCATGGAATTTATCGAGGAAAGCGCATTTCAAGAAAACCAACTGACAAGCATCGGATTGAACCAGTGCACGTCATTGGTCTCAATTGGGTCACGGGCATTTGCTTCAAATGGGATCTCAGATGTGGATTTCAGCAATTGCTCAGCATTGGTTTAAAAGGGAGGTGGTGCATTTCTTCGCAACCAGTTGGACAGCATTGATCTGAGTGCGTGTTCGGCATTGATTTCGATAGGAGCCTCCTCCTACCCCAACGATTCGATCTTTATCACACTCCCTGTCAATAGCGAATACAGTACATCGGGGTGGAGGGATAAAAATGATAGTCTTTTCGCGGGTGATGATGTGGTAAACGATTTGGATTTGGATTTGGATTCGTATTACTATTTATCAGTATCCTATACCTTAAGAGATGATGATGTTGAAGTCAATGAAGGCATGATTCAATCCTGTTCATACAATTTTGCACTGCTCCATATCATCATCCCGGATACTCTGGATGGTCAGGTTGTTAGAGGAATCGCCGATGGAGAACCATGGGACTTTTCATTTGGGAGAAAACCGACCGGAGTTTTTGAAGGCAAGGAAATCGTTGATGTTGCACTGCCTCACACCATTGAGAAAATAGGGATTGGATCATTCAGAATAAACAGAATTGAAAACCTCGATTTGGATTCATGTTCATCCCTCTCATCCCTTGGGGTCCATGCCTTCTACAAAAACCCTCTGAAGGTCATTGATCTACTTGCATGTAATTCGTTGATTTCAATCGACTATCATACTTTTTACAATTATTCTGGTACCAGTGAATTTCAGCTGCCAGCACCAGATTTGCCAGGCTATTTGTTCAGGCATTGGGTGGACAGTTATCAAAATATTTATAACGAAGGAGATCTTGTTAGAAATTTTACGCTCTCCTATACAGCTGAATTATCTGAACTATTTTCCGTTCTTATCCAGGTGACCGATGGAAATCTCCCCATCCAGAGGGCAGAGGTGGTATTCGAGGGCTTTGATACCCTGGTAACAGATTCTTCCGGCCGGATTGAAATTGCAGAAATCCTTCCACCGACAACCCTGGTTTATACCGTCACCGCTGAGGGTTATGATCTTTTCACTGATTCTATAACAGTGCATGATAAGGACGTAAGTGTTGTTGTAGCTCTGGAGCTTACCACCTTCTCAGTATTCATCACAGTCACTGACCGTACCGATCCCATAGAAGGAGCAGAAGTGAGCATGGGTAGTTATGGAAAAACTGTTACCGGAACTGAAGGTGCGGCGATGTTCGATACGGTTCGGCCCTGGGAAGAATTGACCTGTAAAGTGTCTGCTCCTGGTTTCAATGAAGCCCCCATAACTCTCTTCATGGAAGATAATGACCTTCTTAGAACCATCATCATGAACAGGATTACTGGGCTAAATGAAGCGACACCGTCAAAGGTGGGGATTTATCCAAATCCCTCATCCGAAAAGGTCTATCTGAAATTACGCAAGAAAGCTCATGTTCAATTGATTGATACTAGCGGAGAGGTGATCATGGAAAAAGAATGCTCTTCTGGATTAGTTTCATTGGATGTGTCACATATCCCTTCAGGTAATTATCTTATCCGGATTCATATGCAAAATACCACTATGATCAGGAAGCTGGTTGTATTATAATAGATTTCAAACAGCCGACTAAATTTCCTTTGCATGAGAATTATTTTTGTTAGTTTCAAACTTACGACCATGGGAAAAGCTTAGCACTGAAGTGAGAATTTAAGGACATCATGTACAATGGACTCTCAAAACTTCTCGCAGTGAAAATCCTGAGTGGAAGATGAATCAACTGAAAATGAATTAATATGGAAAAACCGATATATCTCGATTACAATGCAACAACCCCTATAGATCCGGATGTTATCAATGAAATGATACCATTTATTCAATCCTATTTTGGTAATCCGTCCAGTTCATATTCCATCGGTAGAGAGAATAAGGGAACTATTAACAAGGCAAGAAAACAGGTGGCAACCCTTATCAATGCCAGACCTGAGGAAATAACTTTTACAAGTGGGGGTACCGAATCGAATAATCATGCCATTAGGGGGAGTGTTATTGCTGGTCAGGAAAAAGGGAAACATATTATTACCTCTTCTATCGAGCACCCAGCTGTAACAAATGTTTGCAGACATCTTACTTTGCAAGGATGGGAGATTACATGGCTTCCTGTGGATAAGACCGGGAAAGTAAATCCATCTGATGTGGAAAGCGCCATTCGACCTGATACTGCGCTCATCACTATTATGCACTCAAATAATGAAATAGGTACCATTCAGCCTATTAAAGAGATTTCTGAAATAGCAAAGCATAACAACATCTTGTTGCATTCCGATGCAGCACAATCCGTTGGTAAAGTTGATATTGATGTGAAGGCGATTGGAGTTGACTTACTCTCCATTGCAGGACATAAACTTTACGCACCCAAGGGAATTGGTGCACTTTATATCAAACAAGGTGTAGATATTGAAAACTTGATGTATGGAGCAGGACAGGAAGAAGGTGTCAGACCAGGAACTGAGAACGTAGCTCAAATAGTAGCATTAGGCAAGGCTTGCGAAATTGCAACTAACAATATTGATATTAATTATCGGAATATGTTTGATACGAGGGAAAAACTATTGGAAGGATTGTTACGCAATCTCAAGAATATAAAAGTGAATACCAATATTGACAATAGTCTGCCCAATACTCTAAGCATAGCTTTTGACAAAATTGAAGCTCATACGCTTACTACCTTAATAGGCAATGAGGTATTAATTTCTACCGGTTCAGCTTGTCATTCAGGTATTACTGAAATATCATCGGTGCTAAAAGCAATGAATATGGATTTATTGACTGCAGCCAGCACTGTACGCATTTCCACAGGAAAATATACAACAGAGGAAGAAATTGACTTTGCTATTGAAGCAATTTCCAATGCTGTTTTAAAACTTTCATAACAAAAATCTCTTCGATACTATTTTCTTCAAATCGTTTTTCAGGATAACGGGTAGTACCATCAGTTCAGCACGACCAAAGCCAATGCAAGCTTTGGAATGGAAAAAGATTCGCTGTTTAGTTCTTTTTTCGTAAATTGGATGTACTTCAATCAGGTAGATTAAAACAAATCATCTGTAAAAATGGATATGAGTTTTAACTATATATCAAGGCATTATTCCAAAAGGAAATATATCTTTTTGTCCTCATTGGCTATTTTTGCAGGAGGATTGATTTACATCTTATTTCGGCCGGTTGAACCTCTCTTTTTAAACTGGTTTAGTACAGTCGGAATCGAAAACTGGCTTTATACAGTAAGAGAAAAATCACTTTCTATCTGCTCTTTTCTTCCGCAATGGATTGTTTATTCGTTGACAAGTGGCTTGTGGGCATTTGCCTATACATTAATTGTTTTAGTTATATGGAGAGGAAGCCGTTCATTTTTGAAATATTTCTGGTTTTTGAGTATTCCGGTTCTTGTGTTTGGATTTGAAGTGCTTCAACTTACCGGAGCCCTCCAAGGCACATTTTGTTTGAACGATATCCTCTGGAGTGCAATTGGAATCACCTTTGGACTTATCACAGCACATATAATAAACAGGCCGAATAGTAATAAAATAAGCCATGACAAGAAAATCCCCAACCGCCTAATTAACTAAACCCTAATTTATTGATATGAAAAAAATAATTCTAAAAAAATCGTTCTGGCAAACTTTTCTGTCTACAATCGCTATCGCAATATTTGGATATTTTGCATTATCCACTATTCCTGGAGTAAGTCAGCAAAAAAGGTTGCTACCTGATGGTCGTTATGAGCTATCAAAACAATATTCAGGTGGTAATACCGAGACTATCCAGGGGAATGTTGATGCTAGTGGCAGATGGGACGGACCGACAACAATTGTTTATGAGGATGACAATTATATTATGACACATAAAGAAGATGTTGAAATGAAGGAAGGAGTAAGGCATGGTGTTTCTAAGATTTCTTATCCCAATGGAAGTGTATCTACTGACTGTTATCAGCACGGGGTAAGAGTTAATATGGAAAATTGTGAAAAAAAGTCAGCAACCATTGGTTCTGATGAAAATTCGGCATATTATATTTTCAGTTATAAGGTTCCCTGGTTCGCTTTTAAATTAGATGCTTTGGGTTATGACTCCAGCTATGTTAAAGCATATCTGGATACGCTGGAAACAATATTATATTCTACGGTAGTTAACGTCGAAGATTTTGACGATTCTTATGATGATGCAATTGATAGTCTGGAAGAGACTGCCTATGATAGTATTATTCAACTGAATAATGAACTTACACTTCATAATGGTATTGATCTGATTTTAAGTCATGAATTTCGATTGGCCACAATAAATAGTTACGGGATGAGTGACGGCAATACCTATAATGTAGTTAAATCTATCTACCCTAATTATTTGCTCACTCTTAATGCATATGAAGTTACTGATACTGATTTTGAAGGATTTTGTAGCGAATATGATGGTATTATGAGCAGTTATGATCCCATTGCCCTTGATGATCCTTTTTTTCTGGACAGCCTGGATGAACGCATGTATAGAACACTAGATTATATCTATTCCAGTGAAGAAGAATCTGCAATTAAATCACAATCGTTGAAAAGTGCTGTTTTGTCAGATATTGACAGAACTATTCAAACCTTCGAGCGAGAATACTTATCACAAATTAGAAACCAGTCATTAAATAAAACTCCTAAAGAGGTAGCAGAGATTGTCCTCATCACCATATTAGAAAAATTTATTTATGGGGATTTGATTAAAAGTGCAGTAAAAGAAGCTTTTACCATTAACAATGGTATAGTAACTTTGCCTACTATAATCACTAAATTTTCAGGTAATCCTTCATCTACAAGTGCTACATTAAATGGAAATGTTATTGAAGACGGAGGAGGAGAGGTCACTTCAAGAGGTATCGCATGGGGAATGATATATAATCCAACAATTGATAACCAAATCTTAACAGTAGGTACAGGAACAGGAGATTTTACAGCAACCCTCACTGAGCTAACCGAAGGAGAAACATATTATGCCAGAGCTTTTGCCACTAACAGTGCAGGTACGGCCTATGGGAACTGTATAAGCTTTATCGCACAAAATACCACTGGAATTGATCCAACTGATTTAAGCGCCCTGGATTTTAATATATATCCAAATCCGGCTTCGGACAATGTAACTATAACCTTTAAGTCTAATGATTCAAAGGAGCTGGTTTTTACCATGATTGATGTGAATGGCAAAGTTATTCTTCAAAAAGAATTAGCAAGCGTGGTTCAGGGAGAGAACACTATTAGCATAAACTTATCTGAGATTAAGAGTGGATATTATATATGCCGGATAAAGGGGGATGGAAATATGCTTGCTATACAAAAGCTTGTGATCAGACAGAAGTCACACCAACGGTACTGAAATGATTAGATCCTTCATCCTCATCGCCCTTGCTTGTTTGCTTTTTTCATGTATAAAGGAGGTTATTCCCCCGGAGAATGAAGGTAAAGTGCTGGCTGAAGCCGAGATCGGACCTGCAGGAGCGGTTCTGGAGGCAGAAGGCCTCTCCATAACGGTTCCTCCCGGTACATTTTCAGGTACTTATAAGCTTCAAATATCTCTGGAGGAGGAGTTTACTGATGATTTTGGCGAGAATGGCGCCTCCCGGACGTTTCGCATTGACGGAATGCCCTCTGTGACTTCCGGTTATCTATTCCTGGCCATCAAATACGAAGGAACGCTGGAGGATGAAAGTTATGTGGCTTTGGGAGGGATCGAAACCATCCAAAAAGAGGAAGAAGCTAAGGCGGTCAGCAGTTATAGTCTATACGAGGTCACGGACTCCTCCGGGTACCTGGTTGCAAGGATTCCTCCACTGGAAGGGGATCAGGTTGACGAATCTGCATTGAAGTCGACCCTGGGTATTGTTCCATTTTCCATGATTGCCAATGCAATCACTCGCATGATATCCTGGGAGGGGTCCTACTTTAAGCTCACGTGTCCCTATAAAACCGATGGGCAGAAGATCAATCAACTCCTGGCAGATATGGATAAGGCCATGCAGACATTTTTTGAGATGAGATTGGCTGATCAGGGCATCGTGGATGCCATGATCATGGGTTACGGGAGACCCAGGGTTGTTGTCACCAATGATGAAGAGATACAGTTCCTTGATTATAATGTCAGGATGCCATTTCTGGCTGAATGTGCATTGGAGGACCATGGCAAGATCCCGCTGGAACGGTATTCCAGGTTATTGAAAATCAACATAAATATCTCAAGATCTGCCCTGGAAATGGCATCCGAAAAGAAGTTAACCTCCTATGCCTACCTGTGGGTATACCGCATGGTCTATTATCTCTATTTTGGGGACCGCATGGATTGGTTTGCCTATGCTTCGGCCTTATGGATGCAGGAGAAATATGCAGGGGTGTCAGACTATATTCCAGCACTGTTTTCAGTTGATGGGATGTCTCCATTCAAAGGGATGGAGGCGGGAAAGAAGGAGTACACGGCCACTGAAGATGTCTATGTAAAGTATGGCGGAAGGATTTTCAGAAATATGGAATTTCATGCCATGGGGATGTATCCATTTGTCAAGTACCTTGATCAGCGATTCCCGGATGACAAGGAACTCTTTGTCAGGATCATGAGGGAGATATTGTGGTCTGAATCCAAAACAGCCATGGAAGGTATCATCAATGCCGTTGAAGAACCTGAATACCTGTGGTGGCCGGCATTTTTCGAACAATTTCTGACCCGGCAGCTGGTGGATCAACCGGCTGATGCGTTTCTGAAGACCCTAACCCCGCTCGATCAAATTAATTTTAAACATGAAACCGACTCCACCTGGCTCAGCGATGCGGACTACGCGGACCTTTCCGCCAGGCTTTACAAGGTCAATTTCCTCTTTCCCGAATTTCAGAATGAGGCCAGTCTGAACCTTAAAGTGGGGCCATCAAGCCTGAACATGGACTATATAACAACCCTTGCTTTCGGAGTAAAGGGAAATACATTGGAATATTTCGACCGCTCTGCCAACCTGACCGTTCCCAACCTAAAAACCCTGAGAACGAGCGGATACTCCTCCATCCTGGTGGCAGTGGTCAACAGTGCCAGCGAACCTACTACCGATGAAAAGATGCATATTGAGCTGGACACCAGGCTTCAAACAGTTCCGGATTTCAATTATGTAGTTATTCAATCCATTATAGCAAGATGCACAAATACCGATATCGACGGGCTTACCCAGGAGCTGGAGTACTGGTATTATCAGGATCCACGCAAGGGTGAACTGATCGATCATACCTTCACTGCCACCTGGAGCGAACCATGGTGTGAGGGATGTGACGGCATCAATTCAGGTACCATTATTGTGGAGTTTGATCCGGATAGATTTCCCGAATATATAACGAGATTTTATATTCACGAAATCACTGATGAGGATGCCTTTATTCACACCAGTACCATCGTTGGGGAGAACCTGGATCTTCAGGGTACCCGGGATCCGGCGTACCAGTTTCCCCATATCAGATTCAAATACTCCGGTGTTGAGGTATGTAATTACGTTACCTCCATGACGGAGACCTATACGGCCTATGATGGGACAATCCTTTCCCATTCCGTGGATGGAACCGTCCGATGTGATCAGGACAGCCAGTTCGATATGACGCTCTATTACCAGAGTAGTGGAAAATAATGTATCAATGATATAACGACCCAAATAATAACCCAATGAAGAAATTCTGGCTGATATTTTTACTGCCGCTGATCGTTATCTCCTGTCCTAAAGACGAGATTGTCCCTGAAGACAACGGCCCTGTCCTGGCGGAAACGAAGATAGGCCCCGATGGTGGGATGTTGGAGGCTGAGGGGATTTCCATTACCGTTCCTCCCGGGACCTTCCCTTCCACCTATACGATCCAGATCACTGATGAAGAGGTATATACGGACGAATTTGGGGAAAATGCAGTTACCCCGGTTTATAGGATTACAGGTATCCCTTCTGTGACCACAGGAACCATCACCATCCGGATTGAATATGAAGGAATTCTTGGAGAAGAAAGCCACCTGGCTGCAGGAGATGTGGATGAGATGCTCGAACCGGAGAAGGAAGTGACCACCTATGCCCTTTACCCCGCAACTGACTCCTCAGGGTACCTGGTGGCTTCGATCCCTCCCCTGAATGGGGAAGAGGAGGCGGAAGGTGAATTGAAATCTGCTCTTTTCTATCCAGCACTTATCAGGGTGATGTATGGAATAAGTTATATGAAGGCACAAAAAGGTACTTATTTTAATTACTCCTATCCTTCCAATCTGGATCAGCAAAAGATTCTTCAACTGGACCAATATATGGAAGAAGCCATGCGGGCCTATTTTGAACTGGGACTGGTGGAACAGAAGGGTTTGGAAGCCGCTGTCACTTTATTCGGGAAACCAACGGTGGTTGTCACCGACAAGAATGAAACAGGAGAAGGAGCCTACGGCATTAAGATGCCCCGAATGGGACCGGTGGCAAAGGATGAGGGTGGTATGGCGGCCCTGGCGCGCTATCCTATGTATATGGGGATTAAGGTAAATACTTCCAAATCAGCACTGGAGCAGGTTACATATGAGGAACTACGAGCCTCCGCATATATCTGGGTCTACCGGATGCTTTATTACCTCTACTGTGGAGATTCTATGGATTGGTATGCTTACGCATCTGCGCTCTATATGAAAGAGAAGTTCACCGGCAATTCCTTTTACAAAACTGAAGCTTTCCCCATTGTTGGGATCTCTCCATTCATCGGAATGGAGGCCGGGTCCGGGAAATATATTCAAGGTTCCCGGATTTACTCGAACTTTGGAGGAGCGATCACTCCACAGGAAAAGATGCATGCAGTGGGGATGTATCCATTTATCAAGTACCTGGACCAGCGGTACCCGGGTGACAATGCGCTCTGGATGAATATCATCATGGAAATATTGAACAGCGAATCCCACACGGCGATGGAGGGGATCATTAATACCCTGGACGAACCGGAATACCAGTGGTGGCCAGGTTTTTTTGAGAAGTACATGACGCGGCAGCTGGTGGATGTGCCGGCCGGGGAATTCCTGAAGCTGTTCCCGGGGGTGGATTACCAGGTCGATTTCTTTTATGAAAAGGACACTTCGCGTTTCAATGAAGCCGAATACGCGGACCTGTCGGCCAGACTCTTCAACGTCAGTTTTCTGTTTCCTTCCTTCGAAAAAGAAGCCACACTGAACCTGAAGGCGACTCCGTCCAGTCAGAACTGGGATTATGTTACCGCCATGGCATTCGGGTTAAAGGATAAACAGCTGGAGTACTTTGACCAGGCGGCCGACCTGACCATCGCCAACCTGAAGACATTAACAGACAATAGTTACTCTTCAATCCCTGTGGCTGTGGTGAACAGCTCCAACGGGCCCTCCGATGAGACCATTGATATTGAGCTGGAATCGACCCTTAAAACAACGCCGGCTGCACCGGCAAACTTCTTTCAGGTGGAAGTGGAAGTCACCGCCAGGGTCAATTATACAGATAACACCGGGAGCACATCGGAGGATGATTATACGTATGCCAGCACTGTCCATGAGGGAGATGTGATCGATCATACCTTTACTGCCAGCTGGAGCGATCCTGGTGAATATTATATCTCTTCCGGCACCATTGAGATCGAATTCGATCCGGACAGATACCCCAAGTACATTACCCGCTACTCCTTTACCGAAACACATGATTACTATAACACTTCCTATTCCTATACCTACACAGTCACCGGAGAAAACCTTGATTTCGAGGGTTACAAAACAGATCTGTTCGATGCTCCTCTCTACTATTTTTATGCCTACGATGAGAATGCATGCAACTACATCACCACATTGGATTATGAGAGCCAGGATTCAGATGGAGAGATCACCCTGAGTACTGACGGGACTCCCATTTGTGATGATCATACATTCTTCTGGATCAAACTTTATTATGAAGTAGATTAACACTTCCAAATTGTTCGACCTGAGCCTTTTGTTCACTGATCCCCGGTTTCTGTCTATCGCTGAGAAATTAAACCATGATGAACATCTAAGTATCCAGTGCATTCCTTAACTTTACAATCCTCCGGAGTACCAGGTTTCCGGGATGAGAGAAGAAGAATATATGCTTGAAGACAGTGATAAAAAATCGCCATCAAGAAGTAAAGGATTATTGACAGATATCAAATACTTTCTGTTGCATAAACCTGAGGAATCCACACTGATCAAATTTGAAACAGTAGAGGAGAGGGATAATTACAACCTCCGGATGATGCAACGAATTGGCATTGATCCCAACCGGTATTCTGTTCTGAATATTCACAAAATTGGAGTGGAGGCTCCGGTGAGTTATATATTTAATGAACTTTTACAATGGAATGGCGATTCAACCTGCTGGCCAAATCATATAGCAAAAGTCGACCGAATTGACGATGACCTGAAAAGGATACAAATTCACCCTTTTGGCTGGAAGAAGTATCCCTTCAAATTTATGAAAAGCTTCTTTGGTTTTAAGATGATTCCCCTATTTCTTCTGAATGCCATTCAAGTAAAACAGGTTCCTGATGCTTTTGATTTTGACAATGCGCGTTATTTACTCTACAAATGCTCAGGCGGTTATCCAATTGGAGTTTATGTCATGTATGTTCGCTCTTCCATACCCTCCATGGGTGAAGTAGCTCAGTCACAGTTAATATTCGCCGTGAGTTTCAATTTTTACGGAAAGGAAAACTGGCAAAATCGCAGAAAGCTGGTAAACAGAATCTGGGAAAACATTCACAACCGAGTGACATCCAACGTATTAAACCGCATAAAACAATTGGGGGAGTGGCGCATTGATACCATTCAGAATAACTTATGAGTGCAATTATACAAAACCTGAAACCATCATGGCTAAACGTAACGACATTGAAAAGATATTGATCATTGGTTCCGGACCTATTATTATCGGACAAGCTTGTGAATTTGACTACTCAGGGACACAGGCGTGCAAAGCTTTGCGATCACTGGGCTATAAAATAGTCCTGGTGAATTCAAATCCTGCGACCATCATGACCGATCCTGAAATAGCCGATGTAACCTACATTGAACCACTGAATGAATATGCACTTCGGGAAATCATCAAAAAGGAAAGACCCGATGCACTGCTTCCCAACCTTGGGGGACAAACCGCATTGAACCTCTCTCTGATGCTGGCAAAAAGCGGGATCCTTGATTACTATGGGGTCGAAGTAATTGGAGTGAATATTGACGCCATTGAGAGAGGCGAAGACCGTACGGCTTTTAAAGAAACCATGAATCGTCTGGGAATAGAAATGCCTGAGAGTACAGCTGTGAATACCCTGGAGGATGCGGAAAAAACAGCAGCAGAACTTGGCTATCCGGTTGTGATCAGGCCTGCCTATACAATGGGGGGTACCGGTGGAGGACTGGTATACAACATTGAGGAATTGCGTACCATAGTCACCAGGGGATTGGCAGCAAGTATCGTGAACCAGGTACTGGTGGAGGAATCGGTTCTTGGTTGGGAGGAGCTTGAACTGGAAGTGGTCAGGGATGCCAAAAATCAGATGATCACGGTTTGTTTTATCGAAAATGTGGATGCCATGGGTGTACACACTGGTGATTCTTTTGTACGGCCCCCATGTTAACCATCACGACCGAACTTCAGCAAAGATTGCAGAAATATTCATATGCAATTGTTGAGGCCATTGAAGTGATAGGGGGTACGAACGTTCAATTCGCTCATGATCCCAAAACAGACCGGGTCGTTGTCATTGAGATCAATCCACGGACTTCCCGTTCATCAGCGCTGGCATCAAAGGCAACGGGTTTCCCAATTGCTCTGGTATCTTCTCTCCTTGCCGGTGGGCTGACCATGGATGAGATCCCTTACTGGCGGGATGGAACCCTGGAAAAGTATTCTCCTTCAGGAGATTATGTAGTTGTGAAATTTGCAAGATGGGCATTTGAAAAATTTGAAAACCTGGAAGATAAGCTTGGTACACAAATGCAGGCAGTTGGTGAAGTGATGAGTATAGGTAAAAACTATAAAGAAGCCCTGCAGAAAGCCATTCGGTCGTTGGAAATTGGCAGATATGGACTTGGATTTGCCAGGGATTACAATAAAAAATCGGTGGATGAACTGATGGCACTTATGACACATGCGTCCAGCGAACGGCAATTCATTATGTATGAGGCCCTGCGCAAGGGAGCAGATGTGGATGACCTTTTCAAGAGAACCCATATTAAACACTGGTTTATCACACAGATGAAAGAGTTGGTCGAGTTGGAAGAGGAGATGCTGAAACATACCTGGGAATCGCTCCCTGAAAACACCTTTGTACAGGCCAAGAAGGATGGATTTGCAGACAGATATCTGTCTCAACTGTTTAGTGTACCTGAAAAGGATGTCAGGGAAAAACGCATTGCGTTGGGATTAGAGGAAGCCTGGGAGCCTGTGCCTGTAAGCGGGGTAGAGAATGCAGCATATTACTATTCTACTTACAATGCACCGAACAAAGTTGAAGTCAGCGACAGGAAGAAGATTATGGTACTGGGGGGCGGCCCTAACAGGATCGGACAGGGAATTGAATTTGACTACTGTTGCGTGCATGCAGCATTGGCCATCCGAAAGGCAGGATATGAGTCCATCATGGTGAACTGCAATCCAGAAACAGTTTCTACAGATTATGACACATCCGATAAACTATACTTTGAACCCCTGACCCTTGAGGATGTGTTGAGTATCTACAAAAAAGAAAAACCAGAGGGCGTAATCGTTCAATTTGGGGGACAAACACCCCTGAACCTGGCCAACGAACTGGAAGAGGCCGGAGTGAAGATTCTGGGCACAACGCCTGATACCATCGACCTGGCAGAAGACCGGGACCGTTTTCGCAAGATCATGGATAAGCTGAGTATTCCACAGCCCGAATCAGGCATGGCCAGTACCCTTCAAGAGGCAAAAAGTATTGCTGGCAGAATCGGGTATCCATTAATGGTCAGGCCCTCCTATGTACTCGGAGGTAGAGCCATGAAGATCGTACAGGATGATGAGATGCTGGAGCAGTATGTGGCCGAAGCAACCGACGTTTCCCCCGACCGGCCCTTGCTTATTGATATGTTCCTGGATGATGCCATTGAAGCAGAGGCAGATGCCGTTTCAGACGGAAATGAAGTGTTCGTTCCAACAGTCATGCAGCACATCGAATATGCCGGGATTCATTCCGGAGATTCGGCGTGCGTCATCCCTCCGGTGATCATTTCGGAAAAACACCAGGATACCATTAAAGAATACACCAGAAAAATCGCCAAAGAACTACACGTGGTTGGCCTTATGAATATACAGTATGCCATTTACAATGATGTTGTCTATATCCTGGAGGCAAATCCCAGGGCATCACGTACGGTACCTCTTGTTTCCAAAATATGCAATATTTCCATGGCCAGGATCGCTACCCAGCTTGTGCTTGGACAAAAAGTCTCCGATTTTGGTTTTAAGGAGCAGAAATTTGAGCACTATGGTGTAAAAGAGGCGGTATTTCCATTTAACATGTTCCCGGATGTGGATCCATTACTCAGCCCCGAGATGAGATCCACCGGGGAGGTTCTCGGATTGGCAGATTCATACGGACTGGCATTTTATAAATCCCAGGAAGCTACACAAACCAGCCTGCCCGTAGAAGGTACCGTATTGATAACGATTGCCGACAGAGACAAGGACAAGATTCTGGAATGTGCAAGGAATTTCCGGGCCATGAAGTTCAACATCATGGCAACCGAAGGAACCAAACGATTCCTGGAAAAACAGGGTATCGAATGTGATTATATTAAGAAAGTTCATGAGGGAAGACCCAATATAGTCGATGCAATTAAAAATAAGGTAATAAACCTGGTGGTAAACACTCCTGCTGGAAAACAGAGTGAGTATGATGATTCGTACATCCGGAAGAGCGCCATTAAACACAAGGTACCCTATATTACCACCACATCGGCTGCACTGGCTGCCACAATGGGAATTAAAGACAGAAGAGAAGGAGCTTATAAAGTAAAATCACTGCAGGAGTATCATCTGGGAATCCAGTGAAACTGTTCCAGGATCATGGTCCGTATCTAAAGCAACTGATGCCTTAGTGTAGTCTCAAAATCCAAACTTGAATTCGTCCATCAGGGTGGAATTCTTGCCGTATTTAAACCTGTAAATATCGGCAGGTCTCCTTTTGCCGGTATTGTCAACGCCTACTTTCTCCAGAATGCCTGTGCTGAGGATTTTCCGTCTAAAATTTGGCCGATCAATGTTCCGGTTTAGAATAGCTTCCATCAAGGCCTGGAGATCAGGCAGGGTGAATTGGGCCGGAAGCAAATTTGCCACGATGGGCGTGTAGGGCATTTCTTTCAACAAAAACTCCCGCGCGCTCAGAAGAATATCACCATGATCCATAGCCAGGATTCCGGCCTGGTCCATGGGGAACCAACTGGCCGACTCGAAAAATTCTGTAGGCTTAAGATCAATGGTCCGATAATCGACCATTGCGATATAGCACAGACTGATGAAGCGTTTAGAGAACCAATTAAGCAGCATTTGATCTGACTCAGATTGGAGATCTGACTCAGATTGGAGATCTGCATTTACAGTCAGTTCCTTCGCAAATGATCGGGAAGCCTTGCCAAAAATGTCAAATTGTCTGAAGAGCATATTTTCCAGGCCTGTGCTCTCTTTAACAATTCTTTCAACTGCTTCCGAAAGGTCTTCCCTTTGATTTACATACCCGCCGGGAAGGACCATCAGCATATTATCCCCGGCCGTTACCTTATTTACGACCACCTTGAGCGTTCTTTCATGAAAGCCCACAATAACACAGTTTACCGACAACTGCGGAATAGCCTCTTTTTCCATAGTTTCGATATATTTCCTGATCTCTTTCAACATATTCTATAGGTTGTTTATTGCAGAGTCCTAAATATAGTCTATATTTGAGTCATATTGACTCTTATTAAGCAAAATTATGAATAAAACATTGAAAATGGTACTCAAGGTAGTGCTATCCATACTAGGTCTGGCCCTTTTGATTGTTATCAGCACCGGATTTTATTTCAATTCAAATGTGATCAATATCGAAAAAAAGGACACGTACGAAAATACTGATATAAAAGAGATTACAGACAAAGGCTATACTTTCAGGGATCTGAACAGGAATAGTGAATTGGATATTTATGAAGATACCCGAAAACCAGTGGAAGAAAGAGCAAATGACCTGTTGTCGCAAATGACCCAGGATGAGAAAATTCGTTTGCTCAAAGGGTCCGGCATGAAATCGGCTATGGGACTGGGCCCCTCTGATGAGGGTGTGCGGGGAGCAGTAGGAACAATCGTTTCCACTCCTCGTCTGGGTATTCCTACCCTCTATCTGTCCGATGGTCCGGCCGGGTTGCGCATTAATCCCACCCGGAAAAACGACGATAACACTTACTATTGTACGGCCTTCCCAATCGGTACCTTGCTGGCTTCTACCTGGAATGTCGACCTGGTAGAAAAAGTGGGTGATGCCATGGGCAACGAGACCCTGGAATATGGCCTGGATGTCATTCTGGGACCAGGAGCAAATATTCACCGCAGCCCGCTATGCGGAAGGAATTTCGAATATTACTCAGAAGATCCCCTGCTCACAGGAGAAATTGGCGCTGC
>Ga0164315_10001705_pt1 | contig 16571 bp, 16 predicted proteins | sample GuaBasSedimGuay6_FD_113737 | JGI IMG/M metagenome (GOLD analysis project Ga0164315, IMG submission 113737) | Subseafloor sediment microbial communities from Guaymas Basin, Gulf of California, Mexico - Guay6, Core 4569-2, 0-3 cm | ecosystem: Environmental > Aquatic > Marine > Hydrothermal vents...
AAACAGGCATACCCAACCTCTACCCCTGGCATCCCAGCCGCTTTTACAAAGAAATGGAACAGGCAGATTTTTCCGAATATGAATTTGCGCAGGAAATAAGAAAACCTGCCTGAACAGGGTTTCTCTATAATATTAATGTAATACATTTAGTTAATTGCCTATCTTATTGTAAAATATAGATTTGTATATCACAATTAATGTAAAAGAGTGTCTCCTGCTTAGTGGATAAATGAAAAATATAATAAAGTGGCTTGAACGTCAGCGTATTCGTTATACGCTTCGCCATCATGCAATCCCCTGGCAGCCGTGGTCGGATTTAATGCACAGCGCATCAGTTTTCGAGGGTTTAAGTGCGGTTGATAAGGCCCATCTGAGAGAATTGACAACTTTATTTCTACATCGCAAAACCCTTAGCGGCGTAAAGGGCCTAAACGTATCGACAGAGATGGCTGTGGCCATCGCCGCCCAGGCGTGCTTACTGATATTGAAACTCGGGCTGGACTATTATGACGGCTGGCTAGAAATAGTGATTTATCCAGGCGCTTTTCGGCCGACAAGGGACACCACCGATTCGGCGGGAATAGTCTCCCACCAGGAGCAAACATTCAGCGGTGAGTCATGGTCGCGGGGCCCAGTTATTCTCTCCTGGGATGATATTGCTACCGAGCTGGCCTCCAACCACCCCGGACACAATGTCGTGGTACATGAGTTCGCCCATAAGTTAGATATGCTTAATGGCAGCGCCAACGGTATGCCACCTCTGCACCCGGATATGGTCCGAGAGAAGTGGACAAAAAGTTTTAGCCAGGCTTTTGATCACCTACAAGAGCAGCTTGCGCATCACCATCGCCCTGCTATCAATGCTTATGGGGCTACCGCGCCCGCAGAATTTTTTGCCGTAGTGAGCGAATACTTTTTCACAGATCCGCAAACACTGGCCCACCTGTCCCCATCAGTTTATAAGCAGCTGGTACTATTTTACCGGCAGGATCCCGTAAGTCGCCAGGCCTCTATTCCGTAATAATTTGTAATGGCTATTCACCTATGATAATCAGTTTTATTCCTGTGAACTAATTACTGCTCCTAATCATAGCGTCAATTCCGAATATCTGGGTTTGGACAACAGGTTACGAGCAATCAATATTTCTGTCTTATCATCATTTTTTAATAAAGCGACAAACAAAACGATCTGTCTTTCTGCGGATGCTATCGTCAAAAACACCTAGGGAAACTCTGAATAAGTCCCACCAATCCCTTAAAATAGATTAACTCTACTCCGGGACAAGAACATGGATCAAATCAGCTTTGCCGAAGCCGAATATACCCAGAAACGCCGTACCACGCGCAGAGAAAAGTTTCTAACCCAAATGGATCAGCTAATTCCGTGGAAAAGACTGGAAAAGAAAATCAAACCTCACTACCCCAAAAATGGTCAGGGAAGGCAACCCTATCCTCTGCCTACGATGCTGCGTATTCATTGCATGCAGTTATTTTATAATTTGAGTGATCCCGCCATGGAAGACTCTCTGTATGAAATTGAATCGATGCGACGCTTTGCCGGTCTACGCTTGAGCGATCGCTTGCCCGATGAAACTACCATCTTGAATTTTCGTCATTTATTAGAACAACACAAGCTCGGCGAGAAGCTGTTCAATGAAATCAATAAGCACTTGAAAACCCAGGGATTGATTCTACGCGAAGGCAGCATTGTGGATGCCTCCATAATAGCGGCACCAACATCGACGAAGAATAAAGCGCGTCAGCGAGACCCGGAAATGCATCAGACCAAAAAGGGCAATAGCTGGCATTTCGGCATGAAAATACACATAGGTGTTGATGATACTTTGGGCTTGATCCACAGCATCGCGACCACACCAGCCAATGTCCACGACATAACGCAGGCGGATAAACTCCTGCATGGGCAGGAAGAATGCGTCTGGGGTGATGCGGGCTATCGAGGTATTGAAAAGCGTGAAGAACACCAGTATCGCCAGGTCGATTGGTTTATTGCCCTACGTCCCGGCACCCGCCGATTGCTGGCGAAGAACAGCGACGCTGGAAAAGCCGAGTTTAGGAAAGCCCAAATACGCGCCAAGGTTGAACACCCCTTTCGTTATATTAAAAGAGTATTCGGTTACGACAAAGTCCGTTATCGAGGGCTTGAAAAAAACACCAATCGATTGCACTTATTGGCAGGGTTTACGAACCTTATGGTGGGCAAGAAATACCTGCTGCCATAGGGAAGGTACGTCTGTTATCCGCAAAAAGACGGATAACAGACGTGAAATGGCTGAAGCATTGTCATATTAATGGCCGAAGCACGCGAATATTTTGTGAATCCGTTAAAGTGCCAGGTTGATCAGAGCTTCCCTAGCATTCGATTATCATCTGGATAACGCAGCACCTCAGACGCACCTTCAAAAATAAAATCTGCGCTTTCAATATCCTGTATCGCAAACACCTCATCAATACGGTGTAATTCCTGCGCGGCACTCATGCCCGTATTCACGTTGGCGGCATGATCAATAACAGGCAGAGTAACGCCTGGTTTCAGGCTTGCGTGAATTTGTCTAAAGAAGTTTTCTCTGTCCACTTTCGGCCAGGAATCTGCGCTGTAATATATATCGTGATACGTTAACACCATCAGGATCACATCCAGTGAAGCCTTCTCAAACCCAGTTAAAGCAGGTCATCGTGTATCAATGTAATGTGTCGAATCCAAACAGTTTTTGAGCATTTTTACCTAGTACTTTTTCTCGCTCTGTTTCGGTCAGGTCGCCCATGGTGCGTTCAATGGCCTGGGCCGAAAAAGGCCAGGAGCCTTCGTGATGAGGATAATCATTTGCCCACATTATATTATCGATCAGCCCGTATTCTTTCGCGGTGGAGATACCGACACGGTCTTCCTGGAAACTGACAAAGCCTTGCGCTCTGAAATAATCACTTGGCAACCCCTGCATTTTTGGACGAGCAAACATGTGGTGTTTTTTATAAGCTTCATCCATTGCATCCAGGGCCCAGGCTAGCCAACCAATGCCGGATTCTATGATTCCAAATTTAATCCCGGGAAAGCGCTCAAGAATGCCAGCGCCACACAGGACAGCAACAGGCTCTACCGCTGGTGCCAGGCCATGGGCCAGGTAATTAATAACCGCCCCGCCATTTTTAGAAGCCTGCCGGGGATCTGCTCCTGTAGATATATGGAAGCTAATTGGTAGCCCCGTTTCCTCTATAGCCGCCCACATCCGATCATATTCAGGCCAGTTGTAGTTGGGCTGGTCGGGCAAATGAGGCCCATAATGAGGTTTGACCGGCAGAGTAAGTCCGCGAAAACCGCGATTCGCCAGGTCACCAATGTCTTTCAGTGTGGCTTCAATATCTGCCGGCACCAAAGCTCCCATGACATTAAGTCGGTCAAAATAGGGGGAATAGACTTCATGGGCGTAATCGTTATAAGCCCGACACTGGGCCAGCGAAAATTCTACATCCGTCGTGTACCACATGGCCAGGCCGCGATTGGGGAAGGTCACTTCGCCATCAACACCATCTGCTGCCATAGCTGCTAATCGTTCAGTCGGGTCATCAGGGGCTGCTGCACGCAGTGCGTCCACACCCTGCATGATATTGGGGCGCACCTTGATACGTCGCCCGCCTTCATTCTCTGCCCAGCGCTGACCTTTTTCATCGGTAATCACACGGGGAATGCGGGCCTGAAATTTCTTATCTAGCCGACCATCGAGAAAATTTCGGTCTTCATTCATATGACCATCCACCGAAATCATCAGATATTTATTTGGGTCACTCGGCCGGGCGGTGCGCGCCCAACCGTCAATTCCCGGTGTCTCCAGACGCCATTTATTGGCTTCGTCATCGGCAGCAGCGTTGGTAATCGCGTTTTCGAAGTCTTTCATCAAAGCTCCCCGCAAATAAACCCATATTATTCTTATTCAGGCCACTCAATCTCTATACCTGGGCACAATTGCCTTCTTCAAACCTGGCTTTTTAAAGAGTAGTAGAAAGAAGAACGCAAGGCATAGCATCCCCCTGTTCTAAATATTATGCAAGTAGTGATCAGGGCGGGAGCGCCAAGACTGTCAGCGGGCGAAGCAGCGCGCATAAACAGAATCGCTAACGATTACCAACAGCTTGAGCGACTGACCCTATATTTCCAGCGCGGCGATGCCTGCTTTGCCGATCTGTACGTCCTGCTGCGAAGAAGCGCCGCTCACGCCCACTGCGCCGACCACCTGCCCACCTACTGTGACCGGTACGCCGCCCTCTAGAAGCACAACGTTCGATATTGAAGTGATTGAAGGCCTCGTTTTGGCTAATTCGTCGAAAACTTTGGTGGGGCGCCTGAACACCGCAGCAGTGCGGGCCTTACCGATAGCTACATCGATACTGCCGGTCGGCGCGCCGTCTATGCGTTGCAGATAGATCAGATGTCCACCGTCATCGACAACCGCAATCACCACGTTCCATTTATTTTGTTTCGCCTCGACCTCAGCAGCAGCGGCAATCGTTTTTGCGCCACTCAGGGTTAGCACCTTCTTATCCGCGAGTTGGTCAGCGGCATGCAATAACGGCGAGGTAGAGATGACAAAAAACCACAGAAATATCAATTTCTTTACTGAAAACATATTTTTTCCTTATCGTTGATTTTATTGTTGGCCAGCCAGGAAAGTCTGATTTTACCCAGGGAAGCTCTGATCAAAGTGAAGCATTTCCTGTGGTGAAATCAGTAAATCCATAGGGTTTATAGGGTCCAAGGCAGGCGTGCTCAAGTACGCCCATGCCGCTTTGTGTGCCATCAGTGACGCGAACAATTTGTTGCACGTGTAAATTAGATGCGTCGTTAGGATCGAGGGTCTCTGGATCGAATACTTCGCCGCCAATCTCCATTTCACCCTGCCAGACACCCTGACACCAAACGGGATGGAAGTAGCCCAGGCCTTTCATCTGAAATTTGAATAAAGGCTCGAACGAGATGGTACGGGTATCTCCCTGCAGATTGATCATATCGATTTCAGCAGAGGCAATTAATCGAGTACCGGGCACATACTCCAGACGATGAGCCAAACCGGGCATATTAGTAATGCCGGGATCATCGCCTTCGGGCACCTCAGCAGTACTCGGGTAAAGCGGTGCGGTGAGCCCCTCACGACACAGTCCTTCTCCGCTTGAACCTTCAAAAAATATAGCGAGGGAAACATGATCATCCCAAAACAGGGGCGCCCACAACAAAAAGAACGAGGACGGGGGTTGCGGAGCACCAACTGGGCCAGATTTACCCAGGTTACGCACGCCCCAGGAACGATCTTTGGTGCCATGACACTGCGCTGCTTCGACACGTATCTTGCCGTCAGGATAGTTAACTTCCCCTGACCATTCCCCGAACTGATCGAAACGGGTGGCATCCATGACCCGACGGCTACCGCTCCATATCGTCTGCCGAGCCTCTTCAATCCCCGCTGTTCGCGTTGAAAAGGTAAGGTCACAGCTAATGCCGGTCTTGTTGTCCTCCAGGACGACTCGCGTTCGGCGCATGGGCTCGAGAACTTCAATACTAAATGGACCCACCTTCATCTCAGTGCGCTCCAGCGGCGCGCGACAGGAACCATAAAAGCAGTGTTGTCGGCCACCTTTTTCTATCACACTGAAAGCGCAATCCAGTATGCCCAGGTGTGGATAGACCGCCATACCAATTCCAAAATACCAGCTGCCATCTTTGGCATAGCCATTAAACCAGGTCCGATCATAAAAATTGGGATCACTGGTGGCGGGATGCGCAAGCGGTTCAGCGGTTTGGTGTACGGGAAAATCATCAAATTTGTTAAGCATGCTTTCGGTCTCCAGTATTTTTGGTTTTTATATCCCAGGTTATCCGGGTGATAAACTCTATTGGCAGTTAAAACTATATCAGAACTTGCGCGGTACAACTCTCAAGCGTTAAAGCACACCGGTAACCCAACATTTAGATCGGCAGTGCACAGTGGCCAGCAGTTGCCAGGGCCACCAACATCTGCAACTTAGATGGGACTGCAATACAACGTTTCGGTTAGCGCTACATGTCTAGTCCTAACCCGATTTGTGTATACAGCAGTATAATTGACCTATGGCCAGAACTGTACGCGCCTTACAATAGTCGGCCTGGGACTAATCCATGAATACTTCGAATAAGAAACCTTTGTCTTCGACAGCGAAATTCTTCTTTGCAAGAATCATTCCGTTGAGCGTGGTGCTAATTGGCACTCTGGCACTCTATGTTGGGATAGGTAATGTGCTTAACGCTCGAGCAAGCACGTCATGGCCTTCAGTAGAAGGGAAAGTCTCAAAATCTGAAGTTAGAATGCAACTTGCTAGTGGCGGCGAACAGTCAGTCAATAATCCAGTCACCTACCATGCTGATATAGGATACGATTACACCGTTGATGGCGAGAATTTTAAGGGATCACGGATTGCGTTTGGGGACCTTGGCACTGCTGAGCGGTCTGATGCGGATGCAATAAGCGATAAGTACCCCCTGGACATAAGCGTAACAGTATATTACAAACCGAATGAGCACCAGGTGTCGTTGCTTGAGCCTGGCTTGAGAACGTCAGTCTGGTTTCCTGTCTTTTTGGGCATTCCATTTCTCTTGATCGGCTTAGCATTACTTGTCTTCTTATCGAAGATCATTAAGAGCATGGCTTGAATTAGCGGAGGGTCACTATTAATGGAGATCTCTGGTCAATCAATTGTGATCGCCTCCTTTGCGCTATTACCATTTGACGCTGCGAGGTTCATATTCTCGCCCCCGGTGGCTACGTCGGGTACCATTTAGATGCGGACTGATAGGCGGATTATGTCGCACCAATAATCACGCAATTTTGTGGCAACTACGGGGGCGGGAAATACGTGCTCCATCGCCCGGAAAGAGAAAACTTCGAATACCAATCTGAAAAGTATCCAGCGCAGGGCACAGCCACTGGTAACTGCTGTGGACATCGAATAGATTAGTTATAATTTCAGACCTTTAGGGAATGAATCATGTCGCTTGTTGAGCTTGAAACATCACCTTCCCTGTGGGAGCAGTTTTTCAGTATCTTCCCGCTGGTTATTGTTGGGAGCCGCGAGCCGGATGGCAGTTATGACCTGGCGCCCAAGCACCTGGCAATGCCGATGAGCTGGGAAAATCATTACGGCTTTGTCTGCGCCCCACATCACCGCACTTATCAGAATATTCTAACCAACAAGCAATTTACCGTTAGTTTCCCGCGCCCAGATCAGATCCTTGCCATCGGTCTGACAGCCGACCCGCGTGCTGCCGACCACACCAAGCCCGCACTTCGTGCAGTGCCGACTTTTCCAGCTCAACAGGTAGATAGCGTATTTGTAAGCGGTGCTTACCTGTTTCTGGAATGCAAGTTAGAAAAGATCGTTGACGATCTCGGTGTCAACAGCCTGATTATTGGCGAAATCGTCGCTGCCCAGGCTGATGAGGTTTTCCTGCGCGCACACGAAACAGATGACCAGGAATTAATTTACAACAATCCATTACTGGCCTACCTCTACCCAAGCCGCTTTGCGACGATTAGCCAGACTCTGTCATTTCCCTTTCCCAAAGACTTCAAACGGTAGTCCATCATGCCCGGCGCCCTGGCTCAAAACATACTTCACTGGCAGCAGGATCATCATCAGGCCCAGATCGACTTAATCCGCCAATTTGCCGAAGTGGAAACGCCATCTGATGATCCGCAGACTCAGGGAGCGATCTACGAATTATTGCGTCAGGCAATTGAAGCAATTGATTTCCAGGTGATGTTTCTGCAGGGGCAAAATGCGGGCAAGCAGCTTTTCGCTCGACCACGCTCGCGGCAGCGCCATCGACCGCTGCAACTGTTGCTTGGGCACTGCGATACAATCTGGCCGATAGGCACCTTGCATGAAATGCCCATCGTTACAGAAGCGGACGTGATGCGAGGTCCCGGAGTCTACGACATGAAAGCAGGACTTGCACAGATGATCTTTGCCCTGCGTGCTTTACAAGAACTCGGCATCAAACCAGCAGTTACCCCGCTCATTTTCATAAACTCCGACGAAGAAATCGGCAGCCGCCAGTCAACTCGAGAAATACGGCGGCTAGCGCGTATCTGTAATAGAAGCCTGGTACTCGAACCATCTCTTGGCCGTAGCGGGCTTATCAAAACCGCTCGCAAGGGCGTAGGCCGTTTCACCATCACCGCCCATGGCAAGGCCGCACACGCTGGCCTCGATCCGGAGTCAGGCGCGAGCGCTATTCTGGAGCTATCACACATAATTCAGCAATTGTTTGCACTCAATGACGTCGAACAGGGGATCACCGTTAACGTGGGGACAATAGACGGGGGGCTGCGCGCTAATGTCGTGGCGCCAGTCAGTTCTGCCACTGCCGATGTACGAGTGTTAACCCACGAAGATGCACAAAAAATTGAACAGGCTATCTACGGTCTGCAACCAAGTACGCCAGGCGTCACACTGGAAATCGAAGGCCTTATCGGGCGCCCACCAATGGAAAAAACCGTCGCGAATCGCGCACTGTGGAAGCTTGCCAAAGGCTTTGCCCATGAACTCGATTTCGAACTTGAGGAAGGCACCGCAGGTGGCGGATCAGATGGCAACACCACCAGCCAGTACAATGCCACACTCGATGGTCTTGGCGCGGTGGGGGACGGTGCCCACGCACATCACGAACATATTGATTTATCTCTATTGCCACAACGGAGTGCATTATTGTGCCTATTGTTAATGGCTCCACCGATCGAATGAGATAGACCCTCTGGAGTATCACATGCTCAACCATTATTTTTTTACCTCCGTCACCCGGATCAGTGATCTCGAGGAAACACCTTTTGAGATCACCCGCTTGCCCTTCTCCGACTGGCAAGCGGGCGACTATGTCTCGACCATGACGCAGGATATTTCGGGACGACTTCGTAATATTGAATTACCCAACGGCAGGATGGCCGAAATAGCTGAGGGCGAACACCTAATCGGTGCACTGGGAGTCCGTGCGGCCACACTGGAAGCTGTAGGAAGCTGGGCAAGCGCGGGAGAAGATCTCAGCCTGGATTTGATGACGCCAGCAGGTTTGATCGGAAAGATCACCTCGAAATCACCTTTTCTAAGATCACCCGTTTCCCTCGACTATATCGGACATGTCACCCGCGCTGGCAAGAAAATCCAGATGACTGACTTTGTAGCAACAACCGACACCGCTGCAACCAGCGGCTCCAACGCTTTTAGCTTGCCCATCATCCTTATCATCGGCACCAGCATGTCGGCTGGCAAGACCACCTCCGCACGTACTATTGTCCGTCTTCTGAAACAGGCTGGCTACCGGGTGATAGGAGCCAAGCTTACCGGTGCAGCGCGCTACCGGGATGTGCTTAGTCTCGGCGATGCTGGCGCAGATATCATCTACGATTTCAACGATGCAGGCCTTGCCTCTAGCATTTGCCCAGCCGAACAATATCGTACCGCCCTGCGTCAGTTGTTGGCACGCATGGCAACCGAGCAAGCCGATGTGCTAGTCGCCGAGGCAGGTGCTTCGCCCCTGGAGCCATACAACGGCCTTACTGCGGTTGAAGAGGTCGGCAACAATGTATGCTTTACACTCCTGTGCGCTTCCGACCCTTATGCAGTGGCTGGTGTTTCCAGCGCTTTCGAATGCGAACCTGACCTGGTTGCTGGCGGAGCGGCCAACACATCGGCAGGTATTGAACTGGTGGAAAAACTGACCGGTATCAAAGCACTCAACCTGCTTGAGAAAAGTTCTATACCACTATTATCGAAAATGATAATCAACAAAATCGAGAACTGGCAGAGGCCAGAAGTTTAACTTCCAACTATTAGTGAAACTTGCCTGGCTCGACACTGACTTGAATTTTATCTGCGAGAGCTAAACTACAGCTTGTTGTGCGGTACAATGTAGTTCGTTATGTGCTTGCATATACTTTGTCTTTTCCAGTCACATAATCGTCACAAATCCCTCTAATCTTTGCTTTAGATCAAGCCCTATTAAGCGACACGTGCGTTTTGTGATGTACGATAGGCGGCCACACCCATTAAGGGCAACTACATCAAGGGCAACTAAAGGAGCTATGAATGATCAATAAAGTTTCAGGCGATATTGTTTTAAGCGGAACCCAGGCTATTGCCCACGGTGTAGCACCCCACGACCATTTCAACCAGGGGCTGGCACTGGCACTGCGTGAACGCTATCCAGCAATGGCTAAAGATTTCCGCCATTACTGCCATCTGGATAATCCCAAGGCAGGAGGAGCCTGGTTGTGGGCGGGAGCTGGTCAGGTAATCATCAATCTGATGACGCAGGAGCCCGCCTCTGACAAGAAAGGCCATCCAGGTAAGGCAAGCAAGAAAAATGTCAGCCACGCGCTTAAGGAACTAAGTCATATTATTGCGAAAGAGAAAATCACTTCCCTTGCCATACCGAAACTGGCAACGGGTGTCGGCGGCCTGGACTGGGATGAAGTCGAACCACTAATCCAGCAATATCTGGGCGATCTGGGTATTCCAGTCGTTGTCTACGAAACTTTTATCAAGGACAAAAAAGCGCAGGAGAAGCTTTAAATTTTATCTCAACGGCACCGATCCTCCGACAGGAGGTGTATGCAAGAAGGCGATGTCTGACTAACATTAGTTTAACTATCAATTGCCTTAACGTTTCGGGAGCTGTGCCCATGTTATTTTCAAACCAAATCCATAAACGAGTACAACAACTGGCTCTTACGGATAAACGCAGGGGAGGCGAACCTGTCCCCAATAATCTGGATAAGAATCTAACCAGACTACAGCGCTTTTCACTGCGTCGACTGGCCGGTTTCGGCTGGGGCATCCACTTCGTACGAAGACCACTTTTCCAGGATCCTATTATTGTAATGCGCAATAAAAACAGCAACCACATCGGCGTTTTAAAGGACAATGGAGTAATAAACAGGGAGCACGGCATCCAGATTCGTTCGCGAGATATCAAGTTCACAACCAGCACACACCCTCGCCTCAAGACTAAAAAACAATTTCTCTCAGGCACTTTATCATCGCATTAATAAAGCACTAAAATCTGTTTAACAGCTACAATTAGTATATTACCGTAGATGCTAACTGATCGACCTGCTAATTTTTCGACTGACGATACATCCCGTGGTCCTTCTCTTAGTAAATAAATTTTCAAAAAACTTACCAGGAGTTTATTAGTAAAATTTATTTATTGAGCGGAAATAATTGAACATGGTTACTCACTGATAAAAAATGTAGATATTCTTTTTGGAATTGTAAAACTAACAGATATTTTTCGCTCAACTATCGTTTAAATATAATGTAGTTAAGCTTTGATACCCTGAAGTTCTGTTAAGTTATTTTTGTTCTTTTAGCACCTGATTTATGCTATTTTTATACCGAATAAATCCTCGGTTAAAATTAAAACGCTCCACGCTTACCCCTGATAATGGACGGGGCTTTCATCCACTACTAATTGCTTTATGAATAAACTAATTTTACACAAATATTAATCTGTAATTTCAAGGAATATCGTGGAAACAATTGCTGTTGTAGGTTTGGGATATGTTGGACTGCCACTGGCCGTAGCATTTGGGAGGAAGCGACAGACTATCGGCTTTGATCTGGATGAACAAAAACTCGTTAACTACCGACAAAGACTTGACCCTGGTGGCGAAGTTGAAGCCGAGGAATTTACATCATCTGTACATCTTAGCTTTACTAGCGATCCAGCCGATCTGGCCTCCGCTAACATAATCGTTGTTGCTGTACCCACACCTATAGACGATGCCCACAGGCCGGATCTAAGAGCTTTGGAAGCCGCCTGCCGGACTATTGGAGCCAACCTGTCGCCAGGCAGTATTGTGGTCTTTGAATCCACCGTATACCCGGGATGCACAGAAGAAGTTTGTGTGCCTATATTGGAAGAGGTCTCTGGAATGTTCTGGGCTGGAAATCCCACTATCAAGAGCAGCAATAAAGTGGCCGGGTTTCACATTGGCTACTCTCCCGAGCGAATCAATCCAGGAGATAAGGAACGTAGGCTCGAAAATATCGTCAAGGTTGTATCTGGTGATACACCAGATACTCTTGATAAAGTTGCCAACACATATGAGAGCATCATCACAGCGGGTGTATATAGAGCGACAAATATAAAGGTCGCCGAAGCAGCAAAAGTTATCGAAAACACCCAACGCGACCTAAATATCGCACTGATGAATGAGCTTGCACTCATCTTCCACAAGATGGATATAGACACCCTGGATGTTCTGGAAACTGCGGGCACAAAGTGGAATTTTCTGCCCTTTCGCCCCGGCCTGGTAGGTGGGCATTGTATCGGTGTCGACCCCTACTATCTTACTTATAAAGCTGAGGCCGAAGGACACCATCCGCAGGTAATCCTGGCCGGCCGAAAAACAAATGATGGTATGGGCAAGTACATTGCCGAACAAACTATCAAACAGCTTGCAAAAAGGGGGCATGCCATCAATGGCGCTAACGTCGTCATCCTCGGCTTAACTTTTAAAGAAGACTGCCCTGACTTAAGAAACTCGAAAGTGGAGGATATTATTAACGAACTGCACGAATACCAGTGTAATGTAATCGTGCATGATCCCATTGCAGAGACTGCTGACGCAGCCAGGGAGTACGGAGTCGAACTAGTCCAATGGGAGGAGCTGGCAGATGCGAAAGCGGTAATTCTGGCGGTTGCTCACGATCATTATCGCCAACTCCAGCCAGACGACTTTAAAGGCATAATGGCTGAGAATTCTGTTCTTATCGACGTCAAATCTGTGCTTGAACGATCCATGTTTGATGACAAACAACCGGCAATATGGCGGCTTTAACCGGATTAACAGCCAGATTGCAGCCCCGTTAAAAGCTCAAAACAGATAGAAAAATTAACCAAAATTTCCCCTGGATCAGTTAGTTGCTGTGTTTTTCTCATCACAGTATAATCAAGAACAATCTTTACAGACCAATTAGTCGACGCAATAACCCAATAAAATGTACGAAGATTTTTATCAACTTAAAGCCGAACCGTTCCGATTAAGTCCTGATCACCGGTTCTGCTTCAAACATAGCAGCTACGCCAAAGCCAAAGCGTATATGCAGTACGCGTTTGAGCGTGCGGAAGGGTTTGTAATGATCACCGGAAGACCAGGCACCGGTAAAACCACGCTGATTAGCGACATGGTCGACAGTCTGTCGGCTGACAAAGCAAAAATCGCCATGCTTGTGTGCACCCAACTAGAAGCTGAAGACCTGTTACGAATGGTCGCCGATGCGTTCGGCCTGCCAGCCGACACAGATCGCAAGTCATTACTCCTGCAACGCCTTACCAAGCTATTTACCGATAGCTATATCGCCGGAAAGCGTTCGTTGCTCATTATTGATGAAGCTCAGGATTTATCTACTTCCGCTCTGGAAGAGCTACGCTTACTCACCAACCTGCAGCTTAACAGCCAGCCATTGCTGCAGATATTCCTGCTTGGCCAGGAAGAACTTCGAGACATGGTTCAGCAGCCCAATATGGAACAGGTACACCAGCGCATGGTTGCTGCATGCCATCTTGAGACGCTGAAAGAAGAAGAAACCAAAGCTTATATCAAACACCGCTTACATCAGGTGGGGTGGAAGGGAAATCCCGCTATCAGCGAAACTGTTTATCCCGTTATCCACAAGTTCAGTCACGGTATCCCACGCCGAATCAACATGCTTTGCAGCCGTTTGTTTTTACACGGTTGCGTTGAAGAGCTACCTCGGCTCGGCATTAAAGATGCAAAAGTTGTACTGACAGAAATTAAACAGGAACAACTCACTTCAGAGGACATCCCTGCTGATATTGATTTCGATGTTCCAGACCACTATGAGACGCCAGAGCTTACCGCCGTTAAGAAGCCTGTCTCCGCATCCCCGAAAGAAACACCTGACACCAGCATGGAGCAACACTCACTAAGCCCAATACCAACTAACATCAGCTCCACTGAGAAACCATCCGCGTCGGCATTTCCAGAAAGCTCACCAAAAGCTGCTCCTACTCCAGCTGCACCCATTCCAGCTGCACCCCCCATAAAACTAGAGGCGGAAAAAAAAGGGACCTACCTGGTCAGCACAGACACAGACAGAATACCTGGCACTAGCAAACCCTACTCTTACGCTGGGCCTCAATCACGGCTTGGCCCCAGACGCTCGGGGAAAGATCGCAGAGCAGAAATACGTTTTGAACCAAACAATGAGGACCGTCGAAAAAAACCCAGCCGCCGCAAAGAAGATGCATTGAGTAAGCTATCGAAGCGGTGGTGGAACAGACGCTCACGTTAACCCCTTTATTTCGTGCTTGTTTTGATTTATTTGATGCTTGTTTCAACTTATTTGGCACTTATTTCAACAGGGCGATTTCGCCGCCATTAAACCTGGGATTGCTCACTGCTCTCTTACCAAAAAAACATAACCCCATCGAACATCAGCCACCAACCGCAGAATTATAAAAACCGACCCATAACTTCGATAATTATTTAGGGTCTTAGGAAGCATCTCAATTACCAGTTTCCGAATACTTACTCAGGCACACCCCTTTTATCCTTCTCCAACCTGCTTTTGTTCGTTTTCCAATTCTTCTTCACTCGACGCAAACCCAAGCCTTACCACCAATACAACTCGCAAACCGTTAAATGCTCGGGACAGAGGTCTTGGCGCGTGCAATTGATCAGAGGGAAACACCATCAGGCGATTGTTGGCAGGTAGCACAGCCAGCGTTACATCGCCATTTTCGTCAAACATTGTAGTTTCACCGCCCCAGGCCGGCTGCCATACAGGATTCAAATATAAAAGAGCCGTCACATCTCCGGTACGATCCGTATCTGTATGCGGCCAGCCGTCGGTACCAAAAGTATATGCGTTCATATAAAACCGCAGTATCCTTGTATCAGGAGGAAACTGTTCTAGTAACCAGCTCTGATAGACTGCGAAGATCGAGGCAGGATGCTCCTTCACCTTTGCTGCAACGCACTCCCTGTTTTGTTTATTGCCATAACCAATTTCGTGATGCCAATAACGTGCCTCGGGATTGGAGGGGGTATTCCAGCCATAATGCCAGCCCACTAGTTGCGAAACCCTTTGCAGGTTGCCATAAATATTTTTAGGCACACGGCCGTCGTAGACTTTGACCTCTGAATAGTCTCCCGATGCCAATAGCATGCCATTTTTGCCTGTCATATTTTCTAATCCGGTTGATTGGATGGGCCAAGCCATTTATCCACAATACGCCATGTATTCTCTGAAACCTAGTTTTCCGCCTCTGCTTTCCTTCACTGCTTTCCTTCACTGCTTTCCTTCACTGCTTTCCTTCACTGCTTTCCTTCACTGTTAGTATCGTAGTTAACAGTTTGTTATGAAGTGTTGAGACACGGTCTCCCGCAAAGAGGAATGGTTCGTAAAGCTAGCAGTGAAATTACCCACAAAGCAACGCAAGGATAACTACAGTCCCGCGGCTAGTGATGTCTTATCAGATGATCCCGAACAGGAAGTCACGCTAGAGTGGGAAGGGCCAGGTGCGATCCTCGGACGATCCTGGTTGATCGACCAAAACACCGGCGAGGTCATTGAACCCGATAATCGAGGCCACTACACTTTCACTATGGATGGACTGCAACGGCGTTTTACCTGGGAGTATGAAAAACGTCCGAGTAACGCTCGCAGAAAGCACTAAAAAGGTGGGGGCGGGTTCAAGGCAGGGATAACTCAGCAAATACAAAGAGTTATAACGATTCATTAAAGTGAAATAATGGCGGACCGGACGGGACTCGAACCCGCGACCTCCGGCGTGACAGGCCGGCATTCTAACCAGCTGAACTACCGGTCCGCAACATGGTGGGTGGTACAGGGGTCGAACCTGTGACCTACGGCTTGTAAGGCCGTCGCTCTCCCAACTGAGCTAACCACCCAAATGAGAGACGCGCATTCTACCGAAATCCCTAGTGCTGTCAATTGATTTACCGAGCTTAAACTATACTTTGCGCCAGCGCGTCAGTACCATTGCCTTCCGCTATTTCAACAGCCAGAAAAATGGAAATATACAAATCATTTTCTTTTGAATCCGCACACAGCTTACCCAATGTACCAGACGGACATAAGTGCAAGCGGCTGCACGGCCATTCATTCCATGTCACTGTTTCTGTGAGCGGGCCTGTGGACGGCGAGAGCGGCTGGGTTATGGATTTCGCAGATGTCAAAGCGGCCTGCCAACCTGTATATAAGGCACTTGACCATCGTTATTTGAACGATATTGCTGGCCTTGAAAACCCTACCAGCGAACATATCGCTCGCTGGATCTGGCAGAAATTGCAGCCGGTACTACCTTTGCTCAGCAAAGTAGAGGTGCGCGAGACCTGCACCAGCGGCTGCATTTATCAGGGCGATTAACCAATGGTCTTAATTTAAGGAAGTCAATCTTGACCATCGCCTGCCTGACTCTGGATATTCACTTACCGGCCTGCCGTTCGCTTAAGGAAAAACGCAGCCGTTTACGAGGT
>Ga0164315_10001706_pt1 | contig 16567 bp, 7 predicted proteins | sample GuaBasSedimGuay6_FD_113737 | JGI IMG/M metagenome (GOLD analysis project Ga0164315, IMG submission 113737) | Subseafloor sediment microbial communities from Guaymas Basin, Gulf of California, Mexico - Guay6, Core 4569-2, 0-3 cm | ecosystem: Environmental > Aquatic > Marine > Hydrothermal vents >...
CTCGGACACCTCCAGACCAAGCGCGATAATGCGCAAAAAGCGGCGCTGCAGGTCGAACAGGCGCGTGTGGAGCAGGTCGAGCACAGCTGTAATCCCGGCCACTTCCGCCTCGGGAAAGGCGCGCTGCATGTAGCGGTGCGGATAGCGGCCGCGCAGGGGATGGCCGTCGGGCAGCACCGGCCCCCAATTGAGCATCTCTTTCCAATCGGGCGCGCTGCTGTCCGCCGCGGTTTCGACCAGCAGGCCGGTGTAGCCCGTCTGCCCCATCGATCCGGGAACGACGTAGGAATCCTTGGTCGGCCGCGGCAGCGTGAAAAACGCGGCCAGCATCGCGTAGGCGTCGTCGATGACCGCCTCCGGGATATCGTGCTTCATGTAGACGAAGCCGGTCTCGAGGCTGGAGCGCACGGCATCCACAACGGAGCGGCGCGCAGAGGCATCCCCCCGTTCGAACGCGGCGAGATCGACGGCGAGAATCGGATCGGGCATCGTCCCAACGTAGCGCATGTCACTCTGAGGGGTACTCTTAGCCCCGCATGTCCGAACGCAAGCGCCGCCCCTACCAGCTCAAGAACCCCGAACTCCGCAAAATGGTCGACCAACTCACCGCCGAGGCGGAGACGGTCTACGGCCAGATGGAGGAGTCGGAACTGCTGCGGCAGATGCTCACGACTTCGGTGCGTTTCGTCCGCGACCGCGTCAACCGCGGCGACTTCCGGTTGGTCAACAACGCGCTCAAGGAGTTGCGCCACGCGCTCTACATCTTTGGCGACTACACGAACATCCGCAAGGTCGCCGTCTTCGGCAGCGCGCGTACCGCGCCCGACCACCCCGACTGGCAGCACGCGCACGCGTTCGCGGAGCGCATCGCGGCCGAGGGCTGGATGGTCATCACCGGTGCCGGCGACGGCATCATGGGTGCCGCGCAGGGCGGAGCGGGGCGGGACTCGTCATTTGGCGTGAACATCCGCCTGCCGTTCGAGCAGAGCGCCAACGAGACGATCGCCGGCGACCGCAAGCTGATCAACTTCCGCTACTTCTTCACGCGCAAGGTGATGTTCGTGAAGGAGTCGCACGCGATCGTGCTCTTTCCCGGCGGCTTCGGCACGCACGACGAGGGATACGAGTCCCTGACCCTGATCCAGACCGGCAAGAGCGAGTTGATCCCGGTCATCTACGTGGACGAACCGGGCGGCAGCTACTGGAAGGACTGGGACCAGTACGTGCGCACGCACCTGCACGGGCGCGGCCTGATCGGCGACGACGACCTCGAGCTCTACTCCGTCACCGACGACATCGACGAGGCGGTGCGGCAAGTGACCAACTTCTATTCCAACTACCACTCCATGCGCTACGTGAAGGACCTGCTCGTGATCCGGCTGCGCACGGCCCCCGACGCGGAGCAACTCGCCGCGCTCAACGAGGAATTCGCCAGCATCCTCTCCGAGGGGCAGATCCAGGTCAGCGCGGCGCTGGCGGAAGAGAACGGCGAAGTGAGCGACTTCCCGCGCATCACGATGCACTTCAACCGCCGCAACATCGGCAAGCTGCGCAAGCTGATCAACCGCGTGAACACCTACGTCACCGTGCGCGCCTCCCCGGCCATCGAGGCCGCGCCGCATCTCATCGTCGAGCGCGAGCTTCCCAAGGAAGCCGAAGACCGCGAACTAGACGAGTAACTCGGTGGTACGGCGTCTGACGCGAATTTTCCAAGATAGCGAAGATGGGAGAGGGGCGCGGGCTCGGCGCAGGTCATTACGGATCCACTGGGCTTCGCTAATGCGGGGGCCGTCGAGGATGAACTCTGCCCCGTCGCCGCTGATCGACCGCCGAGAGACATACAAAAGCCCTCCGGCGTACTTTTGGAGGATTCGCGCCATCTCGACGAAGTTCGACTTGCGATCAACGTAGAGCGCCCGAATCAGCGAATCAGCCACGTCGGCTGGGCATTCGTACAACTCCGAAGCCCAATCGCGCCGTCCCGCGCCCGACGTCGGGATTGCAGAATCGGTGCTCGTCTTGGAATTTGCAGACTTGAGCATGACGCCAACGACTGCCGAAACGACGACCACGGCGGCAATCAACCAACGATTCAACATGTGACGTTCGAACAACCGTACCGCGTTCGTTCGGTGCGCGCACCACGAGCATTCCGTGCCAATCGACTTGACGGCGAAACGGGCGGTACAATAGGGCGATGGCATCGGTCGATCGCGAAGTCCTCGGAAAACTGGTCAGGCAGGGACCGGATGAACTGCCGTTCGACCGTGAGTTCTGGAGCGCCCTATCCGGCGAACAGCGCTTGGAGATGCTCTGGGAGATGGTGCTGGAGGCCCGCACTTGGCAGGGAGCAACTGGTGATCAACCCCGACTTCAGCGATCTACTGCGCGCCTTCAACGCCGCTGAAGTGCGCTACCTCGTGGTGGGTGCCTATGCGGTGACCTTCCACGCGCAGCCTCGCTTCACGAAGGACTTGGACCTGTGGGTCGAGGCGTCATCCGAGAACGCCGTGCGCGTGCACGCCGCGCTGGCGTCGTTCGGCGCGCCAATCGGCGACTTGACTCTGGAGGACCTCGCGAACGCGGAGATGGTCTACCAAATCGGTGTTGCCCCGAACCGCATCGACATCCTGATGGGTGTTTCAGGTCTCAAGTTCCGCGAGGCTTGGCCGCGTCGCGTGGGCTCAAACTACGGCGACTGCCCGATCCAAATGATCTCGAAGACAGACCTGATCCGCAACAAGCGCGCGGCTGGCCGGCCCCAAGACCTAATCGACCTTCGCGCCCTCGGTGACGAAGGCGGCTAGGACCCTAGAATTCCCACGCCAAGCTGAGGCCCACGACGAACGCGGCGCGGCCTCGGAATAGATCGACGTAGATCGCCGGCACCAGAATCGTTCGGCCGGACTTCCACAGGTCGTATATGGCGCCGACGCGCGTCATGAATTGCGCATGTTCGCCGCGCTCGAACTCCACCCCCGGCATGACCACGAACGCGAACTTCTCCGTGGGCCGCAAGTAGACGCCCGCCCCGAACGCTGAAGCAGGATGGTCCCCGGCAATGACCTCGCCGAAGCAGCCGACACCCAGCCACGAGTTGATCCGCCGCTCATACTCCAGGCCCACCGTCGCCCCTCCCTCGCCTCGCTCCGTCGTGTATCCGCCGAACACGCCGACGATGTTCTTGAATTCCTCGGGCTCTGTCGTCGTTTCGCCAGCGTGGCCACCGCCGTCATCTTCTTCAGCCAGCATGACGGGCGCCGGGGCGTCGATGGCCCAGCGCCGCGCGGCCGAATGCGATGAGCAACACGCGAGAAGCGAAAGGAAAAGAAGAGCAACCGGGCGCACTCGCGCCATCCTACGGAATCGAAGTTCAGTGCGCGGGTGAAACGAAATCGCGCGCATGGGAACACGTAGAGTGGAACCATGAGTGAGGCGAAGCCGAAACCCGATCCCGACGCGCTGCTGGCGCATCGAGATTTCGTGCGCGGCCTCGCTATGAAGCTCGTTTTCGACAAGCACGCGGCCGATGACATCGTGCAGGAGACGTGGCTGGCGGCGCTGCAGAACGCACCCGCGCAGCCGCGTTCGATGCGCGCTTGGCTCGCCCGCGTGGCGCGCAACCTGGCACTCAAGTCGGCGCGCACGGACATTCGCCGCCGCCAGCGCGAGCGGCGCGAGGCGCGTCCGGTCGCTACGCCGAGCACCCTCGACACGGTCGAGCGCATCGCGCGTGAACGGCGTGTTATCGACGCGGTGCTGGCGCTCGACGAGCCCTACCGCACCACGCTGCTGCTGCGCTTCTACGACGATCTGCCGCCGCGCGAAATCGCGAAACGCATGGACGCCAACGGCGCCACCGTGCGCACGCGACTCAAGCGCGGTCTGGCGATGCTGCGCGCGCGCTTCGACAACGAGTCCGGCTCGTCCCGCACGTGGATGCTCTCGCTGCTCCCGCTCCTGGTTCCCACCGTCACAACGGCCGGCACGGCCGCTACCACCGGAGGGATCCTGCTCATGAGCGCCAAGAAGACTCTCGCCGCGACCGCGGCCATCGTCGCGATCCTGCTGGGCGTTTTGGCCTGGAGCATCGGAACACCCGATGGCGAGGAGCGAGCGCAACGCGCGCGCGCGCATGTCCCGGCAGCGGCGGGTCCGGCCCCCGCGCCCCCTCAAGAATCCGACGAGCAGGTTGCCTTCCCGATCCCCTCGGTACCGCTGACGGTGCGTGTCGTCGATGGGCAGGGCGAACCGGTTTCGGGGGCACGTGTGGAGCGCTTCCCACAGCACCACATGACCGTCGGTGTCTCCTACACACCCGACTGGTATGCCATCGGGCGCGAGCAGGCGGCCTCCGCGAGCGCAACCACGGACGCGACGGGACGCGCGCGGTTCGAGTTTCCGCTCGAGTCCACGGCGCGCTTCGTGGCCCACAAGCGCGGCCTGTCGCGCGGCGGCAGTCGTGTCGTAATGGTGCGCACGGAGCGCGATGCCCGGGAGGTGGAGATCGTCCTCGCCCCGGGGCGGTCGCTGGAGGGCCGCGTCGTGGACGGCGACGGACATCCGGTTGCCGGAGCGATCGTGTTGGCGGGCGAGGCGAGCTTTCAGTGGGATTGGCTCTCCCATGCGCGGCCGGCGCGAACCCTGACCGACGACAAGGGACGCTACCGATTCCACGATCTGCCCGCGCGCGATGTCGCGCTTTTCGCCGGTCACCCGCGTTCGGTGCCCTTCCACATTCGCACCATCGACTTCCCCGCCGTTGCGCGCTACGACATCGTATTGCGGCGCGGTGGCCGCCTGCACGGTCGCGTCACCGACGCGGATTCGGGCACGCCGATCGCCCACGCACGCGTGCGTGTGGTGGGTTACTTCCAGCATCGCGCCGAGGCGACAACCGACCGCGACGGGCGCTACGTGATCGAGTCGCTGCCCCCGACGGTTCTCAACTCGATCGACGCGATCGTTCCCGGCTACTACCACGTCCGCACAGCGGCGGATGACAAGACGCTCTCGATCCGTCTCGACGCAGGTGACGTGTGCGAGCGCGACCTTTCCGTGCGCCGTGCGCCGCGCCTGCACGGCACCGTGCGCGGCCCCGACGGACCGCTGGCGGATGTCGTCGTGCAATCCATGCAGTGGGGCAGCATGCGCGAGGGATGGATGGCCGAGACCCGCACGAGTCCCGACGGCACCTACGCGCTCGCCATGCGGCCCGGACGACACGCGCTGGCCATCGGCACGATGCGGCTGCAGATCGAGGGGTACGTCTTCACCTCCGACCTCAAGCGTGCCACCGGCAAGGAGCCCTGGATCGTGGACATGCCGGAGCGCGGCGAACTGCGGCGCGACCTGACACTCGTCGATAACCGCATGTTCGTCGGCGCGTGCAGCGCCGCTGGTGTCGCGCGAGATGCCGACGGCGCGCCACTCGCAGGCGTGCGCATCCGCATCGGGATGAACGCGACCATCAGCGATGCCGAAGGGCGGTTTCAAGTCTCGAACTTGCCCGCGGGACGACAATTCGTCATGGCGGATCTTCCTGGCTGGTTCCAGCCCAAGCCGCTGACGGTCCTGCTCTCCCCGAACGCCCCGCGTTCGGGAGTCGATGTCCGCATGCACCGTGCAGCTTCACTCAGCGGCGTCGTGCGGGGCGATTCGCTCGACGCGCCGTTCGTCCTCATGGCGGTCGCGCCGTCTTCGAGCGGGCAGAGCGGCGCGTTGCAGCGCGAGACCGAGTTGGCGAAGATGTGGAGTCGCGCCCGGCGCATTCCCGTCAGCAGCGACGGCACGTTCCGCATCGACGATGTTCCCGCCACCCGTGGACTCCTGCTGCGCGCGGGCGCGCTGAACGCGGCCTCGAGCGATGCCGTCCCGATCAAGCCGGGCGGACGTTACGAGTTCACGCTCGACAGCGGCGCCCGGTTGGCCGGACGCATCGTGATTGACGGCGAGGGCGCGCCCATCGCAGGCGCTGAGATCACCGTGAAGACGGCGCCGGAGTCCGCGACCGGGCCGTACGCCAACTGGTTCAATGATCGCGACCAGACGGTCGTTGCAGTCAGCGATGCAGACGGCCGGTTCGAACTGCGCCATCGCCGCGGGGAGTACCTCATGCGGGCTGCCGCCGCGGGCCACATTCAATCCGCGCCGGTGCGCGTCCGGGCCGGCGACCGGCAGATCGTGATCCGCCTGGCGCCGGACGTGGCCATCCGCGGCACGGTACTGTTCGCGGACGGCAAGCCGGGGGTCGCGCTGCGCGTGCTGGCGGAGACAACCGACAAGAGCCATCGTTCCCGGGCGACCGAAACGAGCCAGCAGGGCGCATTCTCGGTGACCGGTCTGCGGCCGGGTCGGTATCGCCTCACGGTCGGTGGCCTCGGCGCACGCACGCGCACCGTGGGGCCGTTCGAAGTCGGCCGCACGGACGTGGAAATTCGCGTGGAACGCGCCGGACCCGGCGAGGGCGAGGAGTGGCCCACGCCCCAGGAGGGCTCGGGAGAGATTCGCGGCCGCGTGCGCGATCCCTCCGGCAGCGGTCTCGTCGGCTACCGCATCTGGGCCGTCAAGGCGGGCAGCCCCAAAAACCTGCTCGGCAACCGTGTCGCGATCTCGGGGGCTGGCGGCGTGTTCGCGATTCGCGGACTCGGCGATGGCAGCTACCGCATTCGCGCCAGCGCGCCGGGAACACTGTTGCTGATCGACAAGGAAGGCGTCCAGGCGGGCGCGCGCGACCTTGAATTCGTCTTCGATTCGATCACGGGCGTGCTGGTAGACGACGCCGGCAAGCCGCTCAATGCGCGACGGATTCGCGCCATCCACACGCTCGATCCGAGCAGGTCGCGCGACGTCTACACCGAGGCCGATGGATCATTCCGCATCGAAGGGCTCATTCCCGCCAAATACCGACTGATCCTCAAGCGAGCCAGCCGTAAGACGCCGGATGCTCGCCTCTCGCCCGCCACAACGAAGAGCGGGATCGCGGATCTGCGACTTGTCGCCTCCACCGGCGCGGAGATCACGGGAGTCGTCGCGGACGAGCGCGGCACGCCACTCAAGGACGTGATGGTCAGCGTGCGTGTCGGCAGCCACCAGCACACCGACCGCACCGGTGAGGATGGACGCTTTCGAATCAGCGGCCTGGAGCAGGGGCGCGACTACGAGGTTCAGGTTCGCGCCCGCAAGTTCGTCGGCACAGCGAAGAAGAGCGTGCCGGGCGGTACCACAGGCCTGCGATTTGTGCTGAGCACCGGCTTCGAAGCGAGCGGACGGTTGCTCGACGGCAGCGGCAACGGCGTTGACCGGGTCGATCTGCGCAGCGCGCCGAAGGGCAGCGACCTGTGGGCATACGCCAAGACCGATGCCAATGGTGCGTTCACGCTGCACGCCCTGCACGCCGGCGAGAACATCGTTGAGGCCTTCCGCTCAACGGGAGATGGCGTGCGTTGGGTCGTCGTCGGGTCCGTCCGCAGCGGCGAGACAAGTGCAAATCTGCAACTGCCGTGAGTACCTCCAGCATTCCGCGAGCGTACCCCATCGCCATCCCGTGCATCCGTCGCTAACCTGTAGGAATGCTGGCGCGTTGGCCGCGACTACGACGGCTTTTCCGGTGGACCGGGGCGACGTTCCTACTGATCGTCGCCCTGCTGGTCGGAGTCTATTTGCTGCGCGACAGGCTGCTGGCGCGGCCGCTGGCCAATTTCGTCGCCGAGCAGATGTCGGAGGCGCTCGGCGGCAAGTTCACGCTGGAGCGCATCGAGGGCAACTACTTCTCGGAACTGGTCGTCGTCGGCCTGCGCACCGAGCGCGCACCCCCCGAAAACCCGCTGCGACGCATCGACATCGACCGGGCCAGCGTGCGCTTCAGCCTGCGCCGTTTGCTCGACGACCCGGTGGGTGCGATCGAAGCGATCGAGGCGAACGGTCTGGTACTCGAACTCGACCTCGACCAACCCACGGAGCCGTCGGAAGAACCGCTCGATCTGGAGCAGTGGCTGCCGCGCCGGTTTCCCACGATCGCCCTCGATGGAAGCGTCCGGGTCCGCGCGGGCGGCCGGGACTACGCGGTCGGAGCCATCGGCGCCCAGGGTGGCGGCGAGAGCCTCGAATTGCGCCTGGAGACGATCGACGTCGCGGGCGAGATCCAATCGCCGCTGCTGCGCCTCAACATCACGCAGCCCGAATTCGGGACCTTCGTCGCCCGGTCGAACGACCTGTTCGGCGGCATCGTTCCGCGCGAAATCTCGGTGCAGGTGATCGGCAAGTTGGTCGCGGACGCGAAGCTCGATCTGGCGGGTGGCACCATCGCCGCGACGTTCACCGAAGAACTGGCGTCGGCCGCGATCCGCAAGATTGACCTCGCCAAGCTACCCGCGGAGTTGTTGAGCCGAATACCCGCCGACATCCAGCTGCCGCAGTCGGGACTGGTCTCGTTCGAGGTGCGCCTCGATCGCCCGCTCGATCCGAACCCGAAAATCGTCGCGAGCGCCGAACTGCTCTTCTTGCACTGGGACGACTGGCGCGCGACCCGCATCACCGCCGATGGCGAGTGGCATGACGGTGTCGCGACGCTCCGCAAGCTGGACGCGGCCATCGACGGCGGCTCGATCGAGGCGCGCGGCATCGAGCTGCGGCCCGACCTCGCGCTGCCGCTGGTACGGCTCGATTCGATCGATGCAAAGCTGCCGGACCTGCGCACACCGCTGCGCCGACTAGGCATCGTGCAGAACCTGCCCGACGCGCCGATCGCCTTCACCCTGCGCGCCCACCGCGCGTCGGGCGAGCCGGTCAAGATCGATGCGCTGCGCCTCGACGCCGGCGAATCGCACGTGGACGCCACGGGCGAGTTCACGTTGCCGACCGACGTCGATGATTGGGAGAAAACGCCGCTGTCGCTCACCCTCGACGCCGTGCTCGACGCGCGCACGCTGCCGCCGACGGAGGTAGCGATCGAAGGCGCCGTGACGATCAAGGGCAGCGTGTCGGGCACACCCGGCGCACCGCGGGCGCGTCTCGCAATCGAAGGCAGCGGCCTTTCGGTCGATGGCCAACGCATCGAGACGCTGGAAGCGAAGGGCGAACTGGAGTGGCCACGGGTCGCGTTGGAGTCGCTGCGTTTCGTGACGGCGCCCGGCAGCCTCTCGGTCCGCGGCAGCGCCGACCTCGAGCAGCGCCTACTCACCGAAGCCAGCTACACGATCGACATTTCCGATCTCGGGGAACTCGCAAAACTGATTCCCGGCGCCCCCCCGATGACGGGCGCGATCCGCGGCACGGGCCACATCGTGCGCGCATCGCTCGACGGCGAGCGCGAGGGAGACGCCGACCTCGTCTGCGGCGGCCTCGACATCGACGGCGTCGTGATCGACAGCGCGACCATCAAAGCGACGCTGCGCGGCGACACGATCGACCTGACCGAGTTTGCGGCGCGCGCGCCCAAGTGGAGTGTCGCGGGAAGCGCGGAGGCGCAGGTCTCCTTCAAGACCGGCGTCATCGCGGCGCAGGTCAAAACGCTGAAGGCGGAAGCCGCCGGCCGCAGCTCCGAGTTGCGCGCCCCGCTGCGACTCGACTGGGACGGCAAGACCGCGACGATCCGCGACTTCGACGCGACGCTGCTGGGCGGCCGCGTGCTGGGTAGCGCGACTTACGGAGACACGCTCGCCGTCACGCTCAAAGGGATCGGCCTCGACATGGCCGAGGCGCACGCCGACGCGGGCGGGCGTATCGGTTTTAAGATCGACGCGCGCGGCACGATCGCGGCGCCGCGCTGGGAACTGAGCGTGCTTTCCGACGGGCTGACCGTGCAGCAGCGACGCGCGAAGGTGGATGTGCGCGTGCGCCAGGACGAAGGCGGCATCCACATCGATTCACTTCAGGTGGATGGCGTGCCCGATCTCGACCTCGATGGCTCCGGCTTCGTTCCGATCGAGATTGGTGCCGACGGCGTGCGGCGCTTGCCGGGCGTCCCCGACCTGCGCATCACCCTCGACGTGACGCCCGGCGACCTCGCCCCGTACCTGCCCGAGGTCGTCTCGTTCAGCCGCACGACGGTCGATGCGACGCTCAAGGAGAACCTGATCGCGGGGAAGCTCACGGTCAACGACCTGCGCTGGACCGAGGCGCCCGAGGACTTCATCGCCGGCAAGACGGTCATCGCGCTGAACGGCGACGCGCAGGGAATCGAACTGCGCATAGACGGATCGAACCTCGGGCCGCTGCTCGTCGATGCGAACCTGCGCAGCGAAGCGGGCATCGACTGGAAAGACCCCGGCGCGCTCATCGAGCGCATTCGTTCCGCCCCCATCACGGGGCGCGCAACGGTGACCATTCCCGATATCTCGCCGCTGACGCGACTGCCCGACTCCCCCATCGCGCACGGCGAAGGAAGCGGCAAGATCGACATCGTCGTTGCTGGGTCGCTACCCAAGCCGGAAATCACGGCGACCATAGACATACAGTCTCCGCGCCTGCGGCTTGAGGGCGATCTGCCTGCGCTGCAGGATGTCGCGGTGCGCGTACACGTGACGCCGCGCGGCTTGACCATCGAGAAGTTCGACGCGCAACTCGGGTACGCGCCCCTGGCACTGCAGGGCAGCATCACGTTCGCGGAGGGCAACCCCGTCCTGGACCTGCGCGCGACCGGCACCAACGTGCTGCTCGCGCAGACGCCCTACCTGCGCATGCGAGCCGACCTGGATATCACCGTCAAGGGACCGGTGGAAGCGCTCGCCACAACCGGTCGCGTCGTGTTGACCAACGTGCTCTGGTCGGAACCGCTGCGCCTGCTCGACAACGGCGGGGCGACGGCGGCCGACGAAAAGCTGCACCTCTTCTCGATACGCGACGAGCCGCTCAGTAACATGACGTTCGACGTGGCAATCAAGGCGAACGAAACGGTTCGGCTCGACAACAACGTCGTGCGCGGGCGCCTCTCCACGGACCTGCGTCTGCTCGGAACGGGCGGCGTTCCCCACCTCGAGGGCCGCGTGGACTTCCGCAAGCTGCGCGTCAGCTTTCCCATCACGCGCGAGCGCCTCGACATCACGCGCGGATCGCTCGTCTTTCCGCACGATGACCCGTTCCGGCCGGCCGTGAGCATCAGCGCGGAGTCACGCAAGCTCGGCCACGACCTGGCCGTCGAGATCACCGGGAAGATCCCCAAGGTCGATGTCCTGATCACCTCCATACCGCCGCTCCCACGCGACGAAGCGCTCGTGCTGCTCACCACCGGCACCACCAAGGAGAGGTTGGCGCAAAGCGGCGAGACGACCGCGGGCATCTACGTCGGCCGCACCATTCTCGATGCGGTCATGGGCCCCTCCGACCCGGACAAGGAGAGTCTCCTGGACCGCTTCGAGTTCGAGTCGGGGCGGGAAGTCTCGGGCGCCGGCGACCCGACGATGGAAGCGCGCTTCCGTATCACGCGCCGCATCTATGTGACCGCCGAGCGCGATCGCTGGGAAGACTACAACGGCGGTTTTCTCCTGAGGCTACGGTTCCGTTGATCCGCACGGCCATTCTCCTCTTGGCGCTCGCGGGTTGCGCCTCGACGCCCGGGTCGGACGGCCCGCCGCCCCTGCCTGTCGACATCGTGGACAACGAGGACGTGAGCGACCGTCGGCTCAAATTCGCGGCGCGGCGCGAACTCGAATCGTTCGAACGGAACGGGCGACGCCTTGCCGACCTGGGTGACGCCGCCTACTCGATGGAGCTGGAACTGAGACGGCGTGGCTACTCGCGCGGCGCAGTGACCTTTCGGTTCGAGCCCAACGACAAAACGCCGGAGAAACTCGTGTTCGTCGTGGCCGAGGGACCGTTGGGCCGCATCGGCAAGTTCACGTTTCCAGGCGCCACGGTTCTCAACGAGGAACAGCTTCGAAACTTCTTCCCGAGCGGCTCCAAGCCACGGTTCCTGCAATCGCAGGTCGATGGCGCGGTCGGCGAAATCGAACGCGCCTACCTGCTGCTCGGCTATCGCGACATGCGCGCCGGACCGCTGCGGGTGCAGTGGAACGAGGAACACACGCGCGCCGACATCGAGTTGCCCATCGCGGCGGGCGCGCAGTACGTGATCGATGACTACACGGTCGAGGGGGAACTCGATCCCGATCTCGAGCAGCGGATTCTTGCCGGGCTACTCGGCCAAGGCTATTACCTGCGGCTTCCGGCGGAAGCGGCGGCGCAGGTTCGCGCGGATCTGCGGAATCGGGGGCACCAGAAGGCCACCGTCACGGTATCCACGGAGTTGAACGAGACGCTGGCGACGCTGCACTTCGTGGTGGACGAGGGACCGATCTACCGCGTGCAGGATATCGTGGTCGAAGGGCACGATCGCACCAACATCCGCTTCATCCGTTCGCGCATCACGGCCAAGACGGGCGAGCCGGTATCGGACGCGGAACTCAACAAGGGCGTCGATGGCCTCTATCGGACCGGCGTATTCAAGCGCGTGACGGTCGACAAGGAATTCGTCAACGACCGCGAGACGGACATCACGTACGTCGTGGAGGAGATCCAGGCGCGCACCGTGGACTTCGAAGCTGGCTGGGGCAGCTACGAATTGCTGCGCGGCAGCGTGCGCTACCAGGACCGCAACTTCCTGGGCTACGGACGGCTGCTCGACGTCCAGGCGGGCGCGAGCACCAAGGGCTACGAACTCCTCGGAGTGATCACGGACCGCTACGTGTTGGGCAAGGACAACCTGCTGCGACTCGCGGGCGGCGTGTTCCAGCGCCAGGAGCCCTCGTTCACACGCCTCGGATACCGCATCAATCTTTCCGTAACCCACCGCTACGGCAAACGCTGGACCGTCACCGGCGGTTACGTCTACGAGACGCAGCAGGCGAGCGACATCGACTCCGTCCTCCCGGACGAAACGGAGGGCGAGCTCGTCACGAGCGCCGGCCTCTTCGCCGCCGCCGTCTACGACAGCCGCGACAGCGCACTGCTGCCCAACACGGGAACGGTCGCGGAAGCGCGCATCGGATGGAGCTCACCGCTAATGGGCGGCGACCTCGACTACATCGCGCTCAAGCTGCACGCCTTCCGATTCTGGACGATTCGGAAGGATTTCGTTCTCGGTGTCGGGGCGCGCTTCGACTCGAAACCGATTCTCAACAATGACCTGACCCTGCCGATCCAGAACCGCCTCTTCCTCGGCGGCGCCACCACGATCCGCTCCTTCGACCAATCCGAACTCGGCCCCGCCGACCCCATTACCGACCAACCGCTGGGTGGCCTGACCGCGTTTTCGCTCTACAGCGAACTGCGCATGCGCCTATGGCGCGACCTGCACGGCGCCGCGTTCTACGAAGTCGGCATGGTCAGCCCGTTCGCGCTCTCGATCGATGGGCCGCCCGGCCACAGCATCGGGTGCGGCTTGCGCTACTACCTGCCGGTCGGACCGATCCGCATCGACTTCGCGTACAACCCCGGCGAGCTCTTCGCGGCGAAACAACGCTGGCAGCTCCACTTCGCCTTCGGCTTTTCCTTCTAACGTTCGCGAGGCAGGCCCGGTGTCGGTTTTGGGTCTTGGGTTGTGAGTAATGGGTCTCGAACTCGGAACCCCATAACCCACTACTCACAACCCACTACCGATGCCGGGGGAGTCGGTTGTCGTTAGAGCGTTCTCGTCGGCTGCTCATCCCCATCGTAGCTCTCACCCACTCGCCCCTGGATGTGCACGCGATACTCGCGCCACCAGACGTTCGACTCGTCGCGGCCCCAGATGCCCATGTCGCCCAGTCCGCCCAGTGCATCCAGCGCGTCGAGTCGGTCGAAGAGCGCCTCGGCGCTGATCGGCCGCTCGTCCGGGTCCTTCTTGACGCACCACAAGATCGCATCCTCCAGCGCCTCCGGCAGTTCGCGCCCGAGCTTCTCGCTCGGACGAACCGGCTCGGTGTTGATGTGCTGGTTGATGATCTCGATCACCGTCTCGCCCTCGAACATGTGCTGTCCGGTGAGCAGGAAGTAGCCGACCGCGCCCAGCGCGTAGAGATCGCTGCGCGCATCCACCGACTCGGTGTCGCGAATGCCCTCGGGCGAAATGTAGCGCGGCGTTCCGAGCACGTTGCCCGGCACCGTCACGTCCACCGTGTCGCCGCCGCCCAGCACCTTGACCAGGCCGAAGTCGAGCACCTTCAGGTGGTCCCACATGCCGGGTCGGTTCGTCACCATCAGGTTGGCGGGTTTGATGTCGCGATGGATGATGCCCATGCCGTGCGCTTCCGCCAGCGACCCGCACGCCTGCTTGAGCAGATGCACGACACGCGCGGGCGGAACCGGGCCTGTGCTCGCGACCATGTCGAAGAGCGTGATGCCGTCCACGTATTCCATCGCGTAGTAGAACGCGCCGTCCGGGCTGGTGCCGTAGTCGTAGATGGCGACGGTGTTGTGGTGCGCGAGTTGCGCGGTGTTCTGCACCTCGCGCTCGAAGCGCACGCGCCGCTCGCCGTCCGCCATCTGCGGCGGCAGCAGCTTGACCGCGGTCGGCCGCTTGAGCATCGAATGCGACGCCAGGTAGACCTCGCCCATGCCGCCGCTCCCGATCTTGGCGCCCAGCGTGTACTGGCCCAACTGCTGCGCCGCGCTCACCTGCGCGCGCATGCGCTGCACCTTCAGGTTGTAGAGCGCCGCCCCGACAGCCACCAGTCCGAGCAGCGAGAACAGCACCCACATGTTACGACGCAGGATGTTGATGCTCGCGTAGGCCTCCGCGACATCCCCCTCCATCGCAACGCCGAAGCCGTAGTCCTTGAGCCACGTCCACGCGCCCACTACCGGCACGCCGCGATAGTCGTTGTAACCATCGATGTCGGAAGAAATCATCGAATGCTCAGGTCGTTCGGCCAGCGCCATCGCGGAGGCGGCCATCCTGGTCAGCGGCCGCGCACGAATTGGTCCCGTCGGCTCGAAGCCCTCCATCATGTTGCCGCCAGGGTTGCGCACCTGAACCGTGAGAATCGATCGCTGCCCCTTCCTGAGCAGGCCGATGCGCCGCAGATCATCCTCGAATCGGCTGTGGGAGATGAACTTGCCGTCGGCGTCGAATGCGTAGGTCTCGTACGACCTGCCGAGTTGCACGTACTCGAGCTGTTCGGTGAATGCGCCCGGATCGATCTTGAACCCGACCCAACTTCCGGTCGTCCCGATGCGCGCCATGACCGCCATCGACAACTCGCCGTCGATCAGGATGGGGTGCGTTACAACCGAAGGCTTGTCGGTTGCAAGGGCTGTCTGCAACGAGGCCAGTCGCTGTCCCAGGAAGTTCGGGCGCTGCGAAGCGAGCAGCCGTCCGCTCGGCCCGATAATGCCCCAGCCGATATAGCCGTTTGATTCGACAATGTCCCGCACGCGGTCGGCGAACTCCTGCTGCAGCGGCGAGCCGGCCAGTTCCTCCGAGTCGAGCCTGGAGAGTTCCGTGGCGATGCTTGCGATCGAATCGCGTGTCGCCATCGTCTCCGCCGTGCGCTGATGGTGGTCGAGCCAGTCCTGAAGCGTGTGAACGGTCTGAAGCAGGCTTCCTACCAAGCCCTCATTCAACTCCGCGCGCGATGTCTCCTCCATCGATGAGCGCGTCCAAACCCCCGCGCCCCCCAACAACACCGCGACAACGATGGGCAGCCACCACGAACGGCGCGACGAATGGAGCAGCGTCGTCGATCCGAGGGGCTTGGTGAGTTTGCCGATACGGCTACGGGACGGGAATGAAACCATGCGCCCAAAATTGTACTGACTCGACCGCGTTACACTCCGGGAATGAAGCCGGTCCATCTGCTTGTTGTCGTCGCCATGCTCGGAGTGGGAGCGCTGCTGATCTTCTCGCTTGAGTCGGAGAGGAGCCGGAACACCTCACGTAGCGGTGACGTCGTTGCGGAAAATGGGGATGGGCCGCGGGAAGGGGGCGGCGAGCGTGCGGCGGGCAAGAGCCAACAGCGGCCGCCGCGGCCCGCGGGCGAGGTCGGCGCCATGGTTCTCGTGCGTGCCGATGGCCAGCCGGTCGAGGGCGCGCGGGTAGTTCTTACCGGCCCGTGCATCTGGCGCGGCACGACCAATAAGAACGGCCTCGCCGACGCGGGCTGGCTTGCGCCGGGACGCTACGCGGTGCAGGCGAGCGACGGCGCGCGCGCGGCGGCCAGCGTGTTCGAGTTGGCGACGGAGGATCGTGAGATCACGCTCTCGCTGGGCGCCGCCATCGCGCTGCGGGGAACGGTGCGTGCCGCCGATGGCACGCCGGTGGCAGGCGCGCGCATCGAGGCCGAACCGGCAAGCGAGCGCGGCTCCATCGATGGCAAGTGGCGCATCTCCTGGGCCAACGCCGGTTCGTATCCGCCCGTCTTCGCCGAAACGAAGAGCGACGAAACGGGTGCGTACGAACTGCTGCTGCCGGGCGCGGGCGAATACCAGCTGCGCGTGATGGCGGCGGGCTTCGGCGGCGCGGGCGAGCGCGCCCGGCGCTACGACGAGCCAGTCTCGGGGCTCGACTTCTTCCTGCAACCGGGCGGCGCCGTGGACGGCATCGTCGTGGACGAAACCGAACAGCCTGTCGCGGGCGCGCTCGTCTCGGTCA
>Ga0164315_10001707_pt1 | contig 16565 bp, 11 predicted proteins | sample GuaBasSedimGuay6_FD_113737 | JGI IMG/M metagenome (GOLD analysis project Ga0164315, IMG submission 113737) | Subseafloor sediment microbial communities from Guaymas Basin, Gulf of California, Mexico - Guay6, Core 4569-2, 0-3 cm | ecosystem: Environmental > Aquatic > Marine > Hydrothermal vents...
AAAACACGGTCCGGCCTCATTAATGTTTTGGCGATATCTGTTGTTTTGTTGTTTTGTGGCTGTTCAGGCTCAAAAAAACCCATTTCTTCTGAAGAAGTTGTAACTAAAGCTCCTGTAGCTATTCAAGCATCTCCAGAAGAAATAGCATCTGCAATTTCAAAGTCTGCAGATCTTTTGATGAAGTCATCTCCTGTTGATAGTGATTATAAAGAGGTTGTCAAGCTTCTTTCCGGTTATGAATCTCTTAGTGAGTCTCCTGCTGCTCTATATGAACATCTTGGGGAAGCTCATTTATATCTTGCTCATTTTGAAAAAGCAGAACAAACTCTCGCAGCTGGTCTGCAGAGAGACCTTTACTCACGAAAAATCAGAGATCTATTGTCTAATTTGAATTACGTTCGTGGTCGTCTTGCCTTAGAATCAGACGTTCCTCTAAATCAAAAAAGCTTCTTTGCCAATGCTCTGTTTTATGCTCCTGAAGATAGTACTCTTTCTCATAATATTGGTGTTCGTTACACTGCAAGAGTTCTTAAGGCTTATAATCATTCTCAATGGGAGTTATGTTCAAATTTACTTAATGAGGCTACGGGGCTTCATGTTGATAATTTGAATAATTACCAATATCTTGCCAGAGCCCTATTAGAGCAAAAGCAGCCTTTGGAAGCATTGAATGCAGCTGAACGATTTCTTACTGTTAACAGTGATTCTGTTCCTGTTCTTCTTATAAAAGGAAAAGCACTGCAGCAACTGGAACGTGTTGCAGAAGCTCACACAGTTTTTAGAAAAATTGAGAAACTTGAGCCCGGTAATATTGATGTTACAAGAGCTATAAGAACGCTGGCCACTAAGGAAGAACATGTCCACTGGTTTAATGCACTTGCAGCAATTGATGATGGTCAGATGCAACAGGCTCAAACAGAACTCGAATTAGCATTGAAAGAGGTTAGTCCAGGTGATGTTCATCGGCAGCAGCAGATTTACCAGCGATTGGCATTTGTTTCTACTGAGCTGAATGATTACCAGAGAGCACTGGTATATGTTAATAATGCTTTATCTGTAGCTCCTGATGATATTACTTTGAACCTTGAAAAAGGTAAGATTCTTCGTTTAAGTCAACGATTGGCAGAAGCGAAAAAAGTTTTTGAAATGTTGTTGAACAGGTTTCCTGAGAACAACGATGTAAAGCTTGCAACAGCTGATTTTTATCTTCAGTTAAAATTGCCGGGTAATGCGATTCCACATCTTGAGAATTTGATTAATGACGCTACAGAAGAACTTTCTAGAGAAACCTTGCTTAAAGCATTAACTCTACTTGGCGGTTGCTATGCTACCCAGAAATTGTATGATAAAGCTGAAAAAGCCTGGCATTTACTTTCAGAAATGGAACCAGATAATGGAAGAGTCCTTTTCAACCTTGGGCTTTTGTATCAGAATCAGAATCAGTATGGTAAAGCTATTGATTTTTACGAAAGAGCCTGTAGTTCGGTCTCTTTGTACAATTCTAATCTGGCAAGATATCTTTACGGATTGGCCTTTGCATACCGTCAGAACGGGCAGAGCGAGCTTTATAAAAATGTCTTGATAGAAATTATTGAAGCTTGTGCTGTTGATAATGGGTATAGGCGAAGAGCATATAAGTCATTGATTGTGACTGGTTGGCTCCCTGATTGGAAGTCAACTTATAGTGATAATGCAACAGGTGTAGAACTTTTTGTAAAAAGAGGTCTCGAATTTACAGAAGCTGGAGACATCGAACAGGCCGGGGAAATGTATCTGCAGGTATTGTCTTTTGAGCCACCAGCTTCAGCTAATCATAAAGCTACTGCATTAGCAGGTCTGGGGCTTTTAGATATTTCAAGAGCGAGTTATTCTTCAGCAGCCGCATTTTATATGGAATCTCTCCAGTTATCTCCTGAAAACGGATTGGCTGTCTTGAGGTTAGGCCAGGTGTTTGAGAAACTCGAACTTTATGAAGATAGTGTTGAGAAATATATCGAAGCTTCCAGATTACTTAGTGGTAGCCTTCAGCAGCAGGCACTTCTTCAACTTGCTACAGTCTATTCTAAACAAAAACTATATGAGAAAAGCTTACAAACTCTTGATGATATGATTAATAAATCTCCTCACTCTCTTTTGAGTAGTTTTGCCATTAGGAAAATCAGGAAGTACGAAAAACATCTTCTGGTTGCTCCTGAACAAATTGATGAATTAGAACTTCGCAAGACAATTCGTTCCAAGGCTAGTGTTATCGTTGCTATTGCAGAGGCTCTTGCTGAGACCGGTAATGGCCAAAAGGCTCGAGAGTATATAGCCAGAGCAAAAAGACTTGTTGGAAATGACAGAGAAATATTGCTTGTTGAAGCACACTTACTTCATGTCGAAGGGCAGTCAAAGAGGGCTCTTAGCCTTCTTGACGAGGCAATGCTTGTTTCTCCTGACGATGCAAGAATTTTGCTTCTCAAGTCGAAAATATATTTTGCATCCGGAAAAATGGATAAAGCAAGAGAACTTCTGGAAAAAATCGTAACAGTAGACAGCAGTCATTTTGAAGCTGTTGCTGCATTGTCTGATGTTTATCAGGCTGAAGGTAAATACCTTAAGGCACGACAGATACTTGAGAGTCTTGTTGCTCAGTCTATTTTTGCTGGCGATAGAGAAAAAGCCAATGAAAAACTTAAGATTCTTTCCAGTTCGAATTAGAAAGCCCATTATTTGATAGATTTTGAGCATAAGGAAAGAACTTAATGAGCAACAAGTGGCTTGTAGCAGGGTTAGGCAATCCTGGTTCCAAATATCGTATTAACAGGCATAATGCCGGTTTTTTGTTTCTTGATTATTTATCTTTAAAGCTCAAGGCAGGGAATTTCAATTATCAAAAAGCACTTTCCGGTCAGAAGGTTACTGCCAGATTTGGTTCTGTGTCTGCTGTATTGTTAAAACCTGATACTTTTATGAATTTGAGTGGTAATTCTGTACAAGGTGCAAGTTCATTTTTTAAGATACTTTCAGAAAACATAATTATCTGTTACGATGATGTTGACATTCCTTTTGGTACATTTCGTATAAAATACAAAGGTTCTGCAGGAAGTCATAATGGTTTGGCTTCGGTAATTGAGCATCTGGGGCCTTCTGTTATCAGGATTAGAATTGGTGTTGGCCGTGATGGTCCTCGTTCCGGTAGTCTGGCAGGTTATGTTCTTGGTGATTTTACCGGTGACGAACTTGATACTCTGGCAGAGCTTTTTGATGATATGTTCAAAGCTGTAAGGATGATTGTTTCAGGTCATCTTTCAAAGGCGATGAACAGGTATAACAGAAAGAAAAAGTCGGCTTCTGTGGATAGTTCGGTTGGCTCAGGTAAATCTGTTACAATAGATGGTTAAGTTGTGGCAGATAGTGTAAAATGTAATTGATAAAAGTAAATTTAGTATAAATCTAGAGGTGTTCTGTGGCAGGTGTAGATGTGCAAGATGTAGATGTTCACGTTAGCGACGATGAAGATGTAGAACTCTGGCTCGATTATAAAGAGAGCGGAAACGATGTTATGAGAGAAAAACTCATACTCAAATATGCTCGTTTTGTAAAGTTTATTGCTGGTCGTATGGCTGTTAATTTGCCATCTAACGTAGAATATGATGATCTTGTAAGTTATGGTATCTTCGGATTGATGGATGCTATTGAAAAATATGATCCTGACAGAAAAATTAAATTCAGGACATATGCTAAAACCAGAATTAGAGGGGCCATACTTGATGAGTTAAGAAGTCTTGACTGGACACCGCGCTCTGTAAGACAGAAGGCTCGTGCTCTTGAAAAGGCCTATGCAGAACTTGAGACTACTTTAGGCAGACAGGCCGAGGATCATGAGATCTGTGAATTTATGAATATTACGCAGAAAGAGCTTCAAAAACTTATTGACGACACAAAAAAATCACTGATGATTTCTCTCGATGATGGTGATTCAGATTCTGATGGTGGTGGAAGTCGTCATGATTTTCTTGAAGACACAGGAATCGGCAGCCCTGAAACTCTTGCTGAAAAAATCGAATTGAAGCGAATGCTGGCTCAGGAAATAGCTTCATTGTCTGAGAAGGAACGACTTGTTATTACTCTTTACTATTTTGAGCACCTTACTTCAAAAGAAATAGGTAAAATTCTCGGTGTTTCAGACTCCAGGATATCTCAGTTGCATACTAAGGCCGTAACGCGGCTTCGCGGAAAATTGGCGCTATTATTGCACTAACAGCAATTCTTTTGGGTTTGTTATCCATTTTTCTTTAATCTTTTAGTGGTCCTGGAATAAACTGGGATTTGTTGTCAGTAACGTATCTCTGTGGAGAGAAGTTTTTCGGGAAAGAGAAAAGCCCCGATATGGGTAGGTGTGGGGGGATCACCTGGGGAATCGGGGCTTGTCTACATACATTGCAAGTGCTGTGCCAAGTTTCGTGTTAGTTCGGTAAATGTTGTTTCTCTTTCTTGGTTTGTCTCCGAAGTATCAGTAGCCATCATCTTTTTAGGTCGTTGAATTTGAATTGGGAAAACAATTTTCAGTCTGCTTCATTGGTACTAAGTGCAGACAATGTGTTGTTTTTGTCCACCGTTATTCTGCGTTGTTCAGAGGAATTTTGGCTGACTATTACTTACTGTAGGTCTTCTCGTGGTTTGGATGTATTTGTCCACTTAGGTGGCTTATTAAAACCATGGAATATAATCATTCAAAAACAGTCAATATATGCCGATAAATGTACTATGTGTACATATGAAAAAATAATGCATTCAATTCTTGCTATCTTTGCCTTGTGGTTTAGTCTGACTACTTTAGGCCAATTGTCTGTTTTCTCTGATTTAGAAAACTCTGCAGGTGTTGTAAACACAGCTAATGCATCTAATTGTGGTGAAAACCATAAAGCTAAAGCTAAAGAAAAGGAATTACTTTCCCGTCTTTCAGCTCTTTTGAAAAGTGAAACCGGTAAAAGTCCTGTAGCTACCGTTTCTATTATGAAGTCTTCTCCTGTCAGCGATAGAGAAAATATTAAAAAGAAAGTTGTTAACAGTACACTTAGAGCTAAAAGTAACAATATTATTCTTGAAGATGTTTTTGTGTCTAGAAAAGATGGTGCAACAAGGCTTGATCTTCAGTTTTCAGGAGAAATAGCATATTCGCTTAATCATCAGAAAGAAAAACGACAATTGCATATTGCTCTTAAAGGTCTTCTTCCAAATCAGATAAAAGCCAATTTTCCTCCACTGACAGTTCTTTCTTCAGTAAGGTTTGTTGGTCAGCCAAAAGGTGAGGGAACAACCATAGAATTAATGCTCGCAGAGGATGTGGCAGTAGATATAAGTGATTACGAAAAAAAATCTGAGCGAATCAGACTTTCGTTCAAGAGTAATGTGATTTCATCAGAAAGCAATGATGGCAGGTTGATTGCCTCTAAACAACAGTGGCTCGGCGAAGGCCTTTCTTATGTTCGTTATAGATACAAACCACAAAATGTCTCTGGTTCAGGAGGGCAAGGCAGTAATTTCGGTTCAACTACTTTGGATAATAGTTTTGGTTCAGATGTTCATCTGCTTCGGTATTCTCTTGCATCAAAAGAGTTTGGAATTGGATTTAAGCTTGCTAAAGATAAAATCCCTGGAAAGGCTCGATTGTCTGAAATAGCGAAGCCTCATATTCATGTAGCTGCAGTAAACGCCTCGTTCTTTTCCGGCACTGGCGAACCTTTGGGTTTACTATCTTCTAAGCGTAAGTTATTAAGTGTTCCTGTTTTTCAACGGTCTTCTTTCGGTATTTTCAATGGTGAAAGGGCATTGCTTGGAAATCCGGGATTTTCAGGTAAGGTTATAACAGATACGGGAGAGTTTGATTTGATGGGTATAAATCAGACAGGAGCCGGTGTCAAAGGAAAAATGATGGTCTACACTCCTGAGTTTGGTGCCTCAACTAAAACAAAAGGTTCGGGGCTCGAGTTGGCGATTGCTGATGGCAGGATTGTTGCTGTTCAGGAAAATGATACACCAGTGCCTCCAAATGGATTTGTTGTTGGAATCAGAGGCGAGCCACTTCCTGAAATGGCCGAAACTAAATTCTGGGATAAAGTTCGCTTCAAATGGGGTTTGACACCTCCTTGGGATGTTGCTGACTTTGCTGTTGGTGGTGGACCTATGCTCCTTGAAGATTTTGAAGAAAAAGTAACCTGGAAGGAAGAGCGTTTCTCCAGAGCTTTTGCCGTTACACCTGCTCCACGAACTGCCGTAGGTATTGATAAAGATGGTGGCATTTGTCTTGTTGTTGCTGACGGTCGGGATAAGAAGCGAAACCGTGGGCTCACTCTCTCAGAGCTTGCTCAGGTAATGCGAAAAGTAGGCTGTAAGAGTGCCGTTAATCTCGATGGTGGCGGTTCAAGTACTATGTGGATTAACGGTGAGATTGTTAACAGGCCATCAGATGGTAGAGAACGCAAGATAAGTTCAGCCATTGTATTAACAAGACAGTCGCAGTCAATGTATGCCTCTAGCGGTGTCTCAGATGGAATGGATCGCGGAATCTAGGAATTTGCTACACTGCAGCTACGACGATAACCTTTTTGCCTCTCATCGTAATTTCATCGCTGAATTTACGGGTTTTTATCAGACACTCCCAGTTTCCAGGCATTTGTATCGTCGATTTATGTTTACTGTTATTAACCAAAACAGCGAGAACCGGTTTTCCATCCTTTTTTCTGTAAAAACCTAATGTATCTTCTGGCATGCCTGTCATTATTTCGAAAGTTTCAGGTTCAGCAGGTGATACAACATCTTTGAAGTTTTGTCGTATAATCGTAACCTTACTTACCCAGTCTATTAGAGTGTCTTTAGAACCCCAGTCAAATCCTGCCTGATCAAAAAGCCCGAGAGGGGTCTCTTTGAGTTCATTCATTTCTTCTTCGCTAAAGCCTAATCCGGTATTTAACGGCATTTTTTCATTAAGCTCCATACCATTGTGAATGAAAGGAATAGAGCCTGGAAGGAAGGTGGCTATAGTCCAGGCTGCTTTAGCCCATGATTCACTTGCTTTCTTTCCAAGTCTGGGTGTGTTGTGGTTTTCCCCTGTTGCAAAGAACCTACATGGAGTTGATTTAAGATCGAAAAGATATTGACGACAACTGTTAAAATCGTTTAGAACAAAGATACCGGGGCCAACAACGGCTTCATATCCTGTTTTTGGACTTACAGGGTCAAGAAAGAATTTTTCTTCCCAGAATGCAAAATTTTCATCATTCTTTCGTGCTTCTTTCTGAATAAGTGATGCAAGTTCTACAGGTAGGGCATGGCCCATATCCACCATAACACCGTCAATGTTAAAACGTTCTTGATAAGATGGAATTATGGAAGCAATCGTGTCCCAAAGTTCATTGTTTTTCTTTTCTTCTGTGGCAAGATTTGGATCGTAGAGCCTTATGGTGTTATAGGCGATATAGTTAAATTGTTCCAGTGCTTTCCCATACATTCTAAGATAGGTTACGTCAGTCCATGGCGGTTGAACATCATCTGGTGGCCAGTCTGCAAATGCACTTGGTATTCGCACTTTATTGCCTGATGAAAGAATGCCCGTCCATTTTGCATCAGTTTTCTCAACTGTTGCAGGAATATCTGTGAAGATATTCTGGAAATCTGATGGGGGCTCTATTAGTTTTCCTTCACCTCTTTTTAGGGCTGTGGCAATTTCATCAGGAGTTCTGACAAGACCTGAATCACCTTTTTCCCCTGCAGTCTTAATCTCAAGAAGAGATTCGTGGGAGAATGTAGGGTTTCCGTAACCGTCAGGGCATTTTGGTGATCTATCTCCAATTTCATCTTTGATCCAGTAATACCATTCAGGATGTTCTTTAACCCAATCTCCGTCAAGGGATGATGTCCTGAATACAAATTCCAGAACAACCCGTAACCCAAGGTGATGTGCCAATTTCGTAAATGCAGAAAACTGTTCATCTACTGTAAGGTTAGGAGTTAAAGGATCTGCGAGATTTTTATCGAGTTCAAAGGGGTTTTTTATTGCGTAAGGTGAACCAAGAACGCCCTTTCTGCTTGCCATTCCAATTGTTGTAATAGGCAAAAGATATACAGTATTGCATCCTAGTTTTTTAATATACTCGAGCATTGCAATTGCTTTTATAAATGTTCCCGTTTCTCTCATACCTTCACTGTTTAGTGTTGGATCATCTGCTGAACCACCGATAACTCCGTCGTTATCATGATCAACAGCACAGGCTGAACGGATAAAGAGATTGTAGATTATTGCATCTTTAGTCCAGTTTTTATGTTTGTTAACACTGGCCGTTGGTTTCCCTGCAATTTTCTCTATTACATCTAAAATATATTCTGATGGATTAACGTTTTTGTATCCATCTTCATTGTCTGTCCATTGGGATGGTACTTTGTATGTATGCTCATGGGTTTTGTTTTGTTCTAGAGATTCTATAAGTTTTGAAAGATTCATCTGGCTGGTGTCCTTTCAGTCAATGAAAGTTTGCGGGGAAAAGAGTTCTATTTTATTTTTGGTGTTGTTATTAATGTTATGAGGATTCAAGCTCTCTTTGAAGAGCAATTATTCTATTGTTGATCTTTCGAATTTTCATAGGTAAATCAGAGTACTGCACTTCATCGAGTTTCAGGGAGGTGTCTTTTATTGCTTTATCACCAAGGTTGCGATAATTAGTACTTAACTGCTTGAGTAATGATGTCATTCTTGAATCGACCTGTTTTTCACTGGTGAAACGAGATACGCTTTCTCTGATGAAAGAAAGGAATGTAGATTTGCTTGATTCCTCTTGCATCTTTTCTCTTTGGTTCTCTTTTTGTTCAATGAGGTATTTTAGCTTTTTTTCCTCGTTTGAAAACCCTGGAATGTAAGATGCTGATACTTTATTATCTCTATAGTTTTCAATAATTTCCTGACCAAGTTTTTCACAAAGTACACCTCGTTCCTGTATCAATAAGGCAATTTCACTTGAGTCTTCTTCATCGTCTTTTCTCGAGAGTGATAGGAGCCCTGTCACTTTGGATGTAATCTAAAGCTTCATGGAAGTAGAAGCAGACGAAGAAGTTGGTGTGCTTATGGATACTTTCTGTGTTTTGGCTGATGGACTTTTTATTTTTCCTGATTTGTCGCCAGGTCTTGCGTAGGTATGGCTGTTTTCCTTATCCAGAGAAAAATAGGAGTGTTCCTGAGGATCGGAGGCTATGGCCGCCAGTGCTTTATGGATTACGGGAACTGTTTCAGAGGCAGCAGATATTTCGATAGCAAGAAGATATTCCCGTGCTTTTTTGGCTCGTAGTTTTCCAAGGGCCTCAATTGCCTTTTTCTGGATTTCAGGGTTTACGTCACAGATAGCCTCTAATAGCAGATTAACTGATTCGCTACATGGAACATAACCTAGAGCATAGGTTGCAGATTCTCTCATCCATATTTCTACAGAATGAAGCATAGTCTCGAGTGTTGTTACAACCTGATGTTCACCATGTTGACTGCAAATTTTTGCAACAGTGGCTTTTACTCTGTTGTCATCATCTTCCAGTAGTGGAAGGATAGATCTCATCACCTGTTGTCCACCAATTTCAGCCATTGCTTCTACAGCATTTGATCTGATTCTGCTGTCACTGTGAGATAGAAGTTCTTCCATAAAATCTACAGAGTCTCTTGTGCCAATCATACCCAGCACTTTTATTGCTTCTGCAATTACAAAGGTATCAGTTTCATTTCGAATGAAACTATGTAATGCATCAGGAAGCAGTGGATCATTTACATCACGAAGGAAGTCTAGAATGGCAATTTTTGCTTCAATATCTTCTTTTTCAAGATTTGAAAGGAGCATATTCCAGCTGCTTACAGTCGATTCTGCTTTCAGTCTCTCGTATTCTTCGTGAAAGGAAGGATACTTTGCCATCTGAATTTTTATTTCATTTAATGCTTTTCTCGAAAAGAATCTTACAGATATTGACTCGTTGGATGTTGAAAGTCTTAGAGGAGGTAAAAGTGCTTCAATTTCTTCAGGAGAAACCTCTTTTAGTCTGAGAACACTCATTGCGGCATAAGTCTGGATGTCTTCATCTTCAGACTGGATGTCTCTAAGTATTCTGTTGATTTGAGATCTTAGTTTCATCAGTACCTATCTTTCATTGCTCTGGCAATATCCCGATCCTGGGCTTTTTTAATTAAATCCTGTCGTTTATCATGTAGCAGTTTACCTTTAGCCAGTCCTATTTCAACTTTAATCCAGGGGCCTCGAAGGTAAATTGCCAAAGGTATAATTGTCATTCCTTTTTCAGTAACTTTTCCAAAGAGTTTTTGAATCTGATGCTTGTTTAGCAGAAGTTTCCGTCTTCGTGTAGGAGAATATTGAGTTGAAGGATCTGCAAATTTATACAGACCAATATGGAGACCTTCAATCCATGCTTCAAGATTTTTTGTTAGGGAAACATAAGAATCTTTAAAGTTAACCTGACCGTCTCTGACAGCCTTGACTTCAGCACCAAGAAGGGAAATCCCTGCTTCCATTTTCTCTAAAATTATGTATTCACGGCGGGCTCTTTTGTTTTTTGTTATGATTTTTACACCCATAGTGTGTTTCCTCTTGTAATTACAGGTGTTTTGTCGGGTTAAGAAATCGGCCATTTTTTTTGATGGCAAAATGAACATGTGATCCTGTGGCTCTACCTGTCATTCCAACTTCAGCAATTTTCTGCCCTGCATTTACCTTTTCTCCTGCTTTTACTGAAAGTACGGAACAATGGCCGTAAATAGAAGAGAAACCATCTTTGTGACGGATGATTACACAGTTACCCATGAGACCAATTTTACAGGCGCGATGCACTACGCCGCTTTTCCAGGCTTTTATAGGTGTAGATTTACGGGCACCAATATCTATTCCAACGTGAAATCCTTTTTTGCTAGTTACAGGATGTGTTCTCCAGCCAAATGGCGATGTGATCCGACCTTTGCCTCCAATTAATGTTTGGTATGGAGGCTCAATAAGTCTTTTTACCCAATTCACCGAACTAGCCAGATTTGTAGATTGTTCATTTATCATCTCTGGAATGTAGATGTTTTTTCCTGGATAAATCTTTATAGCTTTCATTTTATTAAGAAAAATAAGTACAGACATTTTAGTGTTATATTTTTGTGCAATAGACCAGATGCTTTCGCCCTTTTTTACTTTATGTTTTTTGAAGTTACCTTTATATATGGTTATTTGTTGTTTTTTCGTAAAGGTGTCATCATTTTTGGCATTATTTTTCTTCGTCCATTTGCCTTTTTTATTCTTTTTCGTACTTGATTTCGGTTTACTGTTTATATTTTTCAGGAGGGATTCATTAATTTTATAACGATGGGCTATTTTATTTAAAGAATCACCTTTTTGTACTGTGATTATTGATAATACAAACGGGGACGTAGTTTCTTTTGTTTTATCAGCACTCGCGTCGGCAATCTCAAGAGGATGAGGTGAGGCTGTTTCATCTTGAATTGTGACAGATTTTGCTTTTTCAACTTTTTTGGCACACTTTTTACTGCCGATTTTAAAGGATGTAAAGGTAGACACCAGAGGTAATGGTGTATCTTCATTTGAAAAGGCACCAAACTTAGTTGAGAGACTTATAGAAAACGGTTTCGTCTGATGGTAAATATGATCAGACTGGTTTGTTACAATTGAAGAAATTTGAGAGGAAGCAACAAGAGAGCCTGTAAGTCCAATGAGGCCTATAGCTCGTCGTGTTGTTGAAAACACTGTTGTTGCTCCCTAGCTTAATTCATAATTAAATTAATATTAGTCTAATTGTCTTATTGTTTTGTCATTGTATTGTGAGTGACAGTCTATTGTCAATCTTGCTTAATTCCCGAGCATGTTTGATTGGTTCAATGATTTGAGGAAGTCTTTATTTGTTGGATTCAGTTTCATTTGTTTGAGCATAATATCCATAGCCTCTTCTGGTGAGAGACTGTTGAATACACGTCTTAGTACCCAGAGCCTACGGAGTGATTCTTCATCAATCAAGAGTTCTTCTTTTCTTGTAGAAGACATTTTGATATTAATTGCTGGGAATATTCTTTTCTGGAATAAGTCCCTGTCAAGATGAAGTTCCATATTTCCTGTACCTTTGAATTCTTCAAAAATGAAATCATCCATTTTGTTTCCTGTTTCAATCAATGCTGTTGCTATAATGGTCAGACTGCCGCCATTTTCAATATTTCTTGCAGAACCGAAGAATTTTTTAGGTTTATGAAGAGCATGAGGATTAACTCCACCGGAGAGAGTCTGTCCTGAAGATGGAACAGAAATATTGTATGCACGGGCCAGCCTTGTAATTGAATCAAGAAGGATACATACATCAGCACCTTCTTCTACCATACGTTTAGCTTTTTCAAGAACCATTTCTGATACTCTAATATGGTTTGAGATTGGTTCATCAAAACATGATGCAGCAACTTCGCCATTAACTGAACGTTCCATGTCTGTTACTTCCTCTGGTCGTTCATCAATGAGAAGAACGATGAGGTTTACTTCCGGGTGGTTAGTTGTAATTGCATGGGCAATTTCTTTGAGAATTGTTGTTTTTCCGGCTTTAGGAGGAGCGACAAGAAGGCCTCTTTGGCCAAAACCGATAGGAGTGATTAGATCCATTACCCTTGTAGCTGTACATTTTTCATCATATTCAATGTTGATTTTTCTGTCAGGAAAAAGTGGAACCAGTTTTTCAAAAATTGGTCTTCCTTTTACTTTTTCAGGGTTCATCATATTGATCATTTCAACACGAAGAAGTGCATGATAGCTTTCTTTAGCTTTTGGAGGACGTACCTGACCAATTACAAAATCACCGTTTCTCAGGCTGAAACGCCCAACTTGTGATTGAGAAACATAGATGTCTGAATTTGATATTTCGTAGGTTGAAGTTCTGAGGAACCCGTAGCCGTCAGAAAGAATATCAAGCCAACCGGAAGCAAGTGTTACATTTTTATATTTTTTTTCTACGAATTCTTTGTAGACACAATAAACCAGCTGGTCTTTTGTCCATTTTGAGTCGACAGCTATGTCGTTTTCTTTTGCAAATACTTTGATGTCTTTTAACGATTGTTCACGGAGTTTACGAAATTCCACAGATTCACCTCTGGTTGACTTCCTCTTAGAACTTGTTTTCATTCTCACAAGTTCTGTCACGAAGATTAATAAAAAATAAAAAATGAAACATAAAAATGAATGAATTGTTTTAATGAATTATATGTTACGAAGGGGTTCGTATTTTTTGGGAGTGTGTCCGATACTGTACACAAGAAACTGTCAGACGAATAGAAATGTAGCATGGTAAGTAACCTTAGTCAATAAAAAATCTGCGCTGATCACACCTTTTAGGTCAGCACAGATTTTTGAAATACCCGGTTTCGGTTGTCTGTTTGTAGCTTGATGTATTGCTTGCAACGTGGATGAAGATGTCTTGTACCAAATCCTGTACATCTGCTTTTTGTCTGTTTGTCATTTTCCCGACAAAAGAAGCAAGCCGTTTTGCATATCGCAAGTATAATTCATCAAAGGCTATAGACTGACCTTTGGTGAAAAGAAGCATTAATTGTTCATCTGAAAAATTCATTTTGATTCCCTTTCACTTCATTTAACAACAAAGTGTTGAGAAAGTTTCAATTATTTTTCAGATTATTTTATATATCGAGGTAGGTAATTATTTTATATATCGAGGTAGGTAATTGTTTTATTTTCCTGCTTGCTGGCAAGTGTGATGTGGTCGCCCTGTTTTTCATAAATGAATTGTTCTCCAGTGTAAGGATCAATAAGCATTTCAGGTTTCGCAACTTTTTTAAGATCATTTAAGAGATCAGGATATTCTCCATGTTTTGCAATGTAGTAGTGGATTGCAAAGGTAAGGTAGGTGCCCCGTAATTAGGCTGTTCTTATACATTCTTTTTTATAGGCTTGAGAGAAGTTTGGGACAGACATTCCTACCAGTATGTTGAAAATGGCCTTAGGGGGCGAAAAAATCCCTGTCCAGAGCATGTTTAAGGGCCGTAGTGCATCAAATGATTTCTTAATTCGTTTTTCGTATTCGTTAAAAAGATTCTTACTTTTTAGGTAAGGGGCATTAAAAGCCTGTAAAGGGGGATAGTACAAATCGAGTTTGTCGTTCATCCATTTTTTTTCAATAAGAACTGTTCCTTCTCCCAGTTCTTTCGTTGCTCTCTTGTTAAATCTATCGAAAAACCCCGGGAGGAAACTTCGTTCTAAATTAACTGCTTTACCTATAAGTGGATACAGCTCGTCAAGCTTTTCCAGTCTGTTCTTTAATAGTGGAAAAAGAGATGAACTGTAGCCGTTAAATCCTTTTGTTTTTTTAGGAATACTATTAATGTTTCCTGTTAATGCAATGGTGATAATCGCATCAGATACAGATACTCCGCCATTTTTATTGCAGTTGGATACAAATTGTCGAATCAGTGAGATATTGGTCATAAGAAGCATTGCAGCCATTTTATTCTTTTTCTTATAACCATAGTAAAGAGATGCCGTAGCTACTACATTAGAAAATCTTCTTACCTTTAAGTAGTTAGGGCGTGTCGCAACAGGATTGTATACATTTTTACTTGTATCTAAATTTACATTTTCAATACCATTGAGCCAGTCGTTGTTGTAGTTTTCTGATATCAGTTTTGCTGATAGCTCGATGATAGCTGCTTCATGAGGTTTGATTCTTTTTAAAAAGTCAGCTTTAGTCTTACACTCGTAACTTGCGCTGCATACTTCTTCTAATGAAGAAATATCATGTTTTTCTTCCATCGCCAGTTTTTCATAGCTTGGCGAAGTTTTTTCTGAATCCATTTTTTTGACTTCATCTTTAAGCGCAAGAGCAAGTCTTACATTTCTTTGTACATAGTATCCTATTACTAATGTAGCTGTTAACCAAAAGAGCCCAAATCCCATAAGTATTTTTTTGTGTAACCTTTTCATAGTATTGTTTGCAAAGCCTTTCTATTTATTTTTTTTACAGCTGCGTTAAGTATCATTAGCAGTCACTTTAAATATCGAGGTAGGTAATTGTTTCATCTTTTATTTTACTGGTAAGTGTAACCTTGTCAAAACGTCGTTTATAAGTAAATTGCTCACCAGTGTAGGGTTCAACAAGCATTTCAGGTTTTACAACTTTTTTAAGATCACTTAAAGCTGCAGGATATTCACCATATTTTGTTTTGTAGTAAGGGATTGCAAAGGCAAGGTAGCTTCCACGCAATTCAGATCTTCTTATGCATTCTTTTTCATAGGCTCTGATGTAGTTTGGGATGGCAATTGCTGAAAGTATTTGAAAGACGGCTTTAAAAGGGGAGAACAGGCCTGTCCAGATTAGGCTGGAACCGGACAATACTTCTCCTGATTTTTCAATTCGTTTTGTATATTCTTTTAAGGTATCCCTGCTTTTAAGATAAGGGGTGTTAAAGACTTCCAAAGGGGCATAATATAAATCAAGCTGATCGTTCATCCATTTTTTATCAATAACAACTGTATTTGCTCCCATTTCTTTGCTTGCTCTTTTGTTAAATCGTTCGAAGAAAGAAGGGAGCAAACTTCGTTCGTGTCTGAGAGCCTTTCCTATAAGTGGGTATAATTCATCAAGTTTTTCAAGTCGGTCGCTTAATAATGGAAAAAGAGATGAGTCGTATCCGTTAAAGCCTTTCGACTTTTCAACAACCTTTCTTATATTTCCAACTAATGCCAGTGAAATCATTGCATCTATGAGGGCTACTCCATTGTTTTCATTACAGTGGGATATAAATTGTCGAATCAATGAGGCATTAACCATAAGAAGTCTTGCAGCTTTTTTATCATTTTTTTTGTAAGCATAAAAAAGAGACATGACCGAGATTGTGTTGGAGAGTTTTCTTAGCTTCTGGTAATTTACGCGGGGAGCAGTCAGGTCAAATTTGTTGTTGGTTGTATCTGTATCTATATAGTTTACACCAGTTGTCCAGTCGTCATGGTAGTTTTGTGACAACATTTTTGTTGATAGTTCGTCAATATTAGATTCAAATGCTTCTGTTTTTTCCATGAATTCAGTTTTGTTTTCACTATTGTTACTTTCAAACGCTATATCTTTTAATGAAGAAATGTCATATTTTTCTTGCATTGCCAGTTTTTCAAAGGCTTTAGATGGTTTTACTGTATTTGCTCTTTTCATTTCGTCTTTTAGAGCAAAAAATAGTCTTGCACTTCTTTGGATATAATATCCGGCTATTAATGTAACTATTAGCCATAAGAGGCCAAAGCCTATAAGTATTTTTTTATGTGAACTTTTCATTGTCTTTTCCTTAAGCCTTTCATTTTTTGTAATCACTTTATTATAGTTTAATCTATTTTAATTTAAGTTGCAGTGTCAAGATTATGGATGGTGACTTGAAGAGTGGTTTTAGGTAGCGTAGGGGTGGCTAAAATGAAACAATGTCTTATAATTAATAGTAGAATAAGAAAAACGATGTATAAAGCGAATTGTAACGATGTATAAAGTAAATTGCATTGATGGAGATAATAAAT
>Ga0164315_10001708_pt1 | contig 16562 bp, 11 predicted proteins | sample GuaBasSedimGuay6_FD_113737 | JGI IMG/M metagenome (GOLD analysis project Ga0164315, IMG submission 113737) | Subseafloor sediment microbial communities from Guaymas Basin, Gulf of California, Mexico - Guay6, Core 4569-2, 0-3 cm | ecosystem: Environmental > Aquatic > Marine > Hydrothermal vents...
CTTGGCACTACGTGTCCCAGACCACTTACAGTGTGACTCGGAAGGATGGTAAATGCAGCAGATCCGGCAGCTGCCACCTTAACAAATTTTCTTCTGGATATATCTGTCGATTTCATGTTTTGCTGTTTATTGATCAATTAAACATTAGCGAAGAGGCTTTACAGCCACCTCCTTAAAAAATACCACATCCTCTTCACCGTGGTTCTGCAGGCCCATATAACCATAATCCGGCCGGGGTCCATGGAAGGGTTCAAAGTCCCAGGTTCGGGGAGGAACTTGATCTCCATCCGTATAATCGCACACTTTAACTCCATTCAGATAGACAATTGTGCGTGGGCCATCCAGGGTGATTTCAAAGGTGTTCCATTCGGGTCCCGGTTTCCCCATATTTGGAACCAGGGGCCTGGTAAGCGAGTAAATCATGCCGGTGGAATGATATTCTGTTTCATCGGAAAGCTCCGGCATGTTATCAATCTGGATCTCATGGCCATAGAAAACCGGCATCCACTCCTCGTAAGGTTCAATTGGTACACGAACAAAAACTCCTGCATTACTGTTTGTTTTCTCCATTTTCCATACAACCCGGATCTTGCAGTTCCCTAACTTCTCTCCGGCCCAGTAAAGTAATCCCATTCCACCATGTCCACGAATCATACCATCCTCTACCGACATGGAACCCTGACCCGCATGCTTCCAGCCGCTTAGATCTTTTCCATTAAATAGCTGTCTCCACTGAGTTGTATCACCCTCCTGGAAGCTGGAGGCACTCAATTCCATGGAGGAGAAAAAAAACAGGAGCATCGCGATAATCAACAAGAAACTTGCTGGTTTTAATGCAATCGACTTTTTCATAGCTGGGATGTGTTTAGGGTTTTTCATATTGAGTCTTAATTGATCTTTCAATTTAAAAAAAAGATATGGGGTGGAAGGAGATAAAAAAGAATTTCTAATTTAATGAGCCTTTATTTTTTGTTCTTTTCATCCTTCAATATTTATAATCATGACAAAAAGCTATTTGTTATCCTTGCTTATATGTGCTTTATTAGTATTTGGTGCCTGGGAAATACCAGCTAACTCTCCGGAGTTTCCAGAAATAACAATGTCTTCAGATACGGCCTTTGGATCGGGGAACTTTGGAGCCTGGGAAACAGACGGATTTGGAGCCCCGGTATATCGCTATACTTGCAATCAGCTAACAGAATCAAGAGCTGTAACCAGGGTGAATCCGGATTGGATATCCCCTACAAACCATATGCACCAGATAGGAAACGACCGCCTGGTGGCAGTGGTTTCAAATTATGGATATGTGCAGGTAAGACAGGATGAGGGCAGTCCAAAATTCTTAAATGACTTTGACCCTGCCAGTGGAATGTATGGAGGTGGCATTGGTTTTCTTACTGATGGAGAAATCTCCTTTTCAACTATGTTTCCCGGAAATGCAGAAAGCTATGATCGTTACTTCGGAACCGGATATTACCGGAAAGAGGTTAGTGGTCATGGTTACACAGCCAACCAGGTTATTTTTGCACCCTTCGGTGATGATCCTCTTGTTATCTCACAGGTAACTATAAGGAATCACAATTCAAGTCCGTCCAGGATCAAATGGATCGAATACTGGGACAATCATACATACCAATTTTCAAATCGTTCCTTCCTCCAATCTATACTTTCATCCGGGATGGGTACATGCCCGGAGATTAGAAGAGCATTTGCCAATAAATTCAGTCATGATGTAAAAGAGCTTGATAACAGCTCTGGAATTATAGATCACACCACGTTTGAAGGTTTTACAGAGGAAGAAGAAAAATCCTGGGCGAGAATTCAGTACATATTAAATACGGTGGCTAAAGAAGCGCTGGGTGGTAAGATTGAGTTTCCCGTTGATGAAGCAAAATTAGAAGATGAGGATTTACCCTCAACTTTCCTGGTTTCTCTGGATGATAGGGCCACTGGCTGGTCCACTAACTCTGAAACTTTTTTTGGCGAAGGCGGGATTGATTCTCCGGATGGCTTGAATGCAAATATGAACACTCTCGGAAATGAGCTGGAAAGTGGAGACGCATTGATGATCGAAAGAACCATTAATCTTGAACCCGGTGAAGAAAAGACCCTCTATTTCGCCTATGGGTACCAGGAAGAAGGCACGGACCTTGACCAACTCCTTTCAAAATATAAAAGTGGATTGGAGGATCAGCTTTCAACTACCGTGCATGCCTGGCAGAAAAACAGGATATCCTTTACGGTTGAAGACGAATCATGGGTGGATCGGGAACTACTCTGGCATAACTACTATTTAAGAAGTAATCTCACCTACGATGATTTCTTTAAGAATAAAATATTGTCCCAGGGGCACGTTTACCAGTATGTGATTGGATTCCAGGGAGCAGCACGAGACCCCATGCAGCACGCCCTGCCTTTTATTTATTCTGAGCCTGAGATTGTGAAAGAGATTATTCGCTACTCCTGTAAGGAAGTGATGGAAGACGGATCCATACCTTACGGCATTGTTGGTAGCGGTGTTATTATGCCCGCAGCCTATTTGCCGAGCGATACGGAATTATGGTTGCTCTGGCTGGCCAGCGAATATGTACTGGCCACAAGGGATGCTGCATTTCTGGAGGAACAAATTACCACCTATCCTATCTATAAGGAAGGTCTGCCCCAGAGGTCAATCCAGGAGATCCTGAATGTCTGCTACGGTCATCTCGTAAACACTACGGGAACGGGTAAACATGGCTTGATGAGATTGTCAAATGGGGATTGGAATGACGGGGCGGTAATGGGCTTTGTCCCAGGCGACCAGGTTGAAGAGGTTAGAATACATGGAGAAAGTGTACTAAATGCCTCTTTTACCTCCTATGTACTGGATCTCTATGGTACATTTTTAGAATATATGGGAGAAGAGGATCGAGCTGCAGCATCTAAAAGTGTAGCAGAAGGTCAGAAGATGGCCGTTCGCGAACAGTGGGCCGGACAGTGGTTCAAGAGGCAATGGCTTAATGACAGCCTTGGTTGGATTGGTGGGGACGTGATGTGGCTGGAACCACAACCATGGGCCATTATTGGTGGTGCCAGTACAGAGGAGCAAACTAAAGTGCTTGTGAATTCGATGAATAAATATATGAGAGATCCCTCTCCCATTGGCGCCATGCTTCATAGCGAATCCATAGAAGCAATGCCGGTTCCGGCTGGCACGCTGACAAATGGCGGCGTATGGCCGTCCATCAACGGGACTTTGATCTGGGCCCTGGCCAATGTAGATAAAAGCCTGGGCTGGGACGAGTGGAAAAAGAATACCCTGGCTTATCATGCCGAAGCTTATCCGGATATCTGGTATGGAATATGGAGCGGTCCGGATGCCTATAACTCAAGCTTGTCGGATTATCCGGGTCATACTTATGTCTCCGCTGATAATAAGGATAAAGAGGTTTTAAGCGGAATAAACTGGACCGATTTTCCCGTCATGAATATGCATCCCCATGCATGGCCATTATATGACGTGGTAAAATTGTTCGGTCTAGAGTTTACAAGTGATGGTTTCCATATTAATCCTTCATTTCCAAAGGATTATAACTTCGATAGCCCACTGATTAGTTTAAAAAAGGAAGGCAATTCCCTGAGTGGCAAATACAATCCGGTGAAACCAGGCGAGTGGAAAATCATTGTACAGGGAATGGATATTTCCGAATACAAAAGTCTCACTGTAAATGGTGTCACTGCAGTTTTAAATGTCAATGGAAAAGGAGAACTGATCATTCAGGGGAGCAGCACCATGGATAGTCCCTTGAAGTGGAAACTGATTAGGTAAACTGGCTACTTGCTATTGTATACAGCCGTAATGGTGATTTCAACGCTTTTTCCAATCTTTGTTGCTACCATTTCGGAATCGGCGAAAGTGATGCCATAATCAGCCAATACCAGATCAAATACAGCACTTACGGTCAAGCTTTGGTCCTCTACCGTAATGGTTCCCCATTCCTTCAAGGTGTTGGTCTTATCCTTGATGGTCATTTGTCCTTGAATTTCTGCCTGGTATTCTCCATTTTTTGTGAAATCAATTTCATCCAGATTTAGGATGGTAGCTTTGAACTTAGATTTGGGATATACACTTGATTCCAGGAAATGCTCATTATTGAAGTGTTCTTGCATCATTGCTTTTTCAAATTCAAAGCTTTGAATAGGAACGGAAAACACAACATCGCCTGTACTGGGAACAATGGTACTTACTGAAGCGTAATTATTTGCCTCAATGTCCTCCACCGGAGTAGTCGAAAAGAACTTAATGTGCGTTTTAGAACTCACATACCGGTCCTGCGCCTGCACCGCTTCACTGAATGTTAAAAGGGCTACTGCCAGGAACAAACTTGATAATATCTTTTTCATTTTTTCTCTATTTTTAGATTTCGTTTAATTGTTTTCTTCTTTTACTATATCACTTTTTTCAAGAATTACATTTTCGTACATCTCAAGATCTTCATCGTATGAAGCTCCCGAACGGATCACACCTTTTACGGTGATTTTCCGTCCAACCTTAATTCCGTTGAGATTGTCATTGGTCTCTGCAGTAAAAATGGCACTTACCCCAGCCCTGTCCTTAACGCCATAAAGAAGCACAACCTTTTGTCCGTTAAAATTCTCGGAAATTTCGCTTACCTCCCCGCTTATTTCCAATATTTTAGAATTGCCATCCGCAGCCAGGTATTTCTGATTTGCGGCTTGATAATCGGTAAGGTATTCCGCAACAATTTGTGAACTGGTAAGCACATAGTCAGCCTGAGCCGACTGCACATCTCTGTGAGGCTTGTTAAACATGTAGAGGCCAATACCGCCACCTACCAATAAACCTGCTATTCCAATAATTGCTATGATTCGAAATACTTTTCTCTTTTTCATTTCAGTATTCTTTTGTGTTTGCTAAGTCAGTCGGTAAAATCACAAAACCTGACAAGATTTCTTGAATAAATTTCACCTGATCAAAATAATTAGTTGAAAAATCAATGGATGAATTATTGTAGTTTTACTAAAATTCCAACTTGCTTTTATCAGAAGAACCATGAGAAATACTACTACCAACACTCATTATAGGATGCACAAATCTATCTTGTTCTGGACATCCCTGATATGTCTGATTGGTCTGTGTATCAATCCAGTAACGACTTTTGCACAGTCCATTCAAACAGAGACCGATCGGCCGAATATTATATATATTCTCCTGGATGATGTGGGATTTGCGGACCTGGGACCCTACGGCTCAGAAATAAGCACGCCGAGCATCGACAAGCTGGCCAACGAGGGTATCCGGTACAACAGGTTTGAAACCCGTGCCATTTGCTCACCCACCAGGGCAGCTCTTTTGACCGGACGAAACAATCAGTCTGTGGGGATGATGGATCTTGCCAGAGCTAATCCAGGCGGCCCTGCCCATACACAGGGATATATCAATCCTGCTGCAGGTACGATTGCACAGATTCTACAGGCAAATGGTTACCGTACCAGCGTTGTGGGAAAATGGCACCTGACTCCAAATACCGAGCAGGAGGATTCTTTCACCAGCAGAGAAAACTGGCCCTCCGGCAAGGGCTTTCAGAACTTCTACGGATGGCTGTCAGGATGGACCGACCAGTATAATCCTTCTGGCACGGGACGTGAGATGATCGATGGAGACCACCTGGCCAATGAAGCGAATCCAGGAGGGGAACACGTCTCTGAGGCTATTGTGGATCGGGCCATTGATTACCTCAGGGAAGGCTTTGAAAATGCGCCTGAGCAGCCTGAGTTCCTCTATCTGGCCTTTGGAGCTGCGCATGCCCCTATACAAGTTCCCCAAAGCTACATTGATACCTATATCGGTGTCTATGAAAAAGGCTGGGACAAGCTCCGTGAAGAGCGCTTTGTGCGACAGAAACAGCTTGGTATCATCCCGATGAATGCTGTGCTGACTGAGGGCCATGAAGATGATCCCACATGGAAAGACCTGACTCCGGTGGAACAAACTGTGTACGCCCGATTCATGGCAACATATGCTGGCTTCATTGAGCATACCGATGAACAGATCGGGCGGCTCGTCGAGTTCCTTAAAGAAGCAGGGCAGTATGACAATACGCTGATCTTTCTAATGTCGGACAATGGTGCTGCACCTGAGGCCGGAGTGGATGGAAATTTTACCCGGCCCTATGGACGCGATATCAGTGTTGAGGAAATGCTCTACCGCCTGGAGGATCTTGGGACGGAACGGTCCTCTGCCCTGTATCAGCGACCCTGGGCAAGGGTAGGTGGCACTCCCTTTAAGAAGTACAAACTTTGGCCCTTCGGTGGCGGTGTCCGTGATCCGCTTATCATAACCTGGCCGGATGAAATTAGTGACAAGGGAGGAATCCGTACTCAGTTCGTCGAAGTAATGGATATCACCCCTACCGTGCTCGACATCCTGGATATTGAAGCTCCGGATGAGATAAGCGGAGTTGAACAGATGGAGCTACATGGAGCCAGTATCCTCCGGACCTTCAAAGACCCGGAGGCTCCCGATCCCCGAAGCACACAGTTTTTCTGCATGCGAGGCAATCGAGCCATCTACCACAAGGGATGGAAGGCTGTGGCCATTCATAAGAGAGGAACAGATTTCGAATCGGACCCATGGGAGCTTTATCACACAGAGCAGGATTTTTCAGAAGCCATTGAGGTCTCGGAAAAGTACCCGGATAAACTTAAGGAATTAAAAGAGCTCTGGTGGTCAGAAGCCGAAAAATACGGATCTCTGCCGCTCGAATAATGGCCTGGCTTTCGCCCCTCCTGGCACAATAGGGAGACTGCATAGGACTCTTATTGTACGCCAGTATTCCTGTAATCCCCATATCTGCCCCTTGTGATCCGCTTTAATGGGATCTGCATGCCATCGGTATTTTCCAGCCAATCGTAGATTTCACTGGAGAGCTCGGAAACTACCTGTTTATGTTCCGGACTGTCAATGAGATTATTCATCTCTTCCGGATCGTTTTCCATATCGTAAAGCTCATTTCTGTCCCACACGCCAAAATATCGCATCAATTTATATTTATCGGTCCGGACACCATGGACGGTTGGAGTCTGCGGGTAGTGATGCTCCCAATAATACTCATAAAAAACCCTGTCTCTCCATTCAGGCTCCTCCCCTTTCAATAGAGGAATGAGAGATAATCCTTGCATATGATCAGGTTTCGGGATGCCAAACGACTCCAGGATGGTCGGTGCAATATCAATATTCTGTACGAGGTGTTTTTCAACCATATCTCCTTTGAATTGTTCCGGACAATGGATCAGTAGCGGCACTTTGGCCGATTCTTCGTAGAAATGCCGTTTATCAATCAATCCATGCTCACCAAAAGAGAATCCATTGTCTCCCATGTAGATCACCAAGGTAGATTCCAGCAGTCCATTTGCTTCGAGGTAATTCATTATGGAGGAAATGCTTTCATCCACGGCCATTAACGCTTCACAGTAGATCCTTACCAGCTCTTCAAGTTTGAAGTCCCTCTGATGATACATATAATTAACTCCGTGCCAGCTAAAGCGCTGTTCTTTTACCCAGTCTGGCAGATTGCCTTCTCCATAATCATAATCAGGATTATGCAAGTTATCCTGTTTAAGTAAACCGACTTTGTCTTCAGTAGTCATTGCATAGGATGCAGGTAGGGTATAGATTTCATCTTTATACATCCCCTCATGGCGACGGGCTGGATTAAATCCGGCATGAACCGCCTTGTGTGATAGATACAGGAAAAAAGGTTCTTTTCCATTCTGTTGTTCCATCCAATCAATAGCGTGGTCGGTAAGCAAATCAGTAATGTACGTTGAATCAGCATACTTTATTCTCTCTCCATTTATATTCAGTCTGGGTGAATAATAGGTACCCTGACCCCTGAAGCTCTCCCAGTGATCGAAACCCGGCCTGGGCTGATCATCCTGGTCGCCCATGTGCCATTTGCCAAAAAAAGCAGTTTTATAGCCAGCCTCTTGAATATACTGAGGGAAATATGTGAGGCCCTCAGGCACCGGAGCCGAATTGTCTACCACTGTGTGAGAATGCGAATAGAGTCCGGTTAAGATGGATGCTCTACTGGGTGAACAAAGGGAAGTTGTTACATAAGTATTTCTGCAAAAGACTCCCTCCCTGGCAAGACGGTCCATCGCCGGAGTCTTTAACCAGGGAATTTTTCCAGTGAATCCCATAAAATCCCAGCGGTGATCATCGCTGAGTATAAAAATCACATTCCGGACTTTTCCATCATTTATAGACTCATGCTGAAGCTTTCCCTCTTCAATATTCTGTGAAAAGGAGTTCATCATCAATGCCATTAAGGCAATTGAAACTAATAAGGTCTTATTCATAATATATCGTTTTAGGTAATATGTAATTCATTTCCTCCCTGACTGGGATCTAGCTCCGTCTGGCACATTGGGGCAGGCGAACACCGGGATCGCCCTCAAAGTTCCTTTCCAGACAGTTTTCCGGATCACAGCATGTGTGACAAACTCTTTTGAACGATCTGAAAGAGACCAGCTCAATATCTTTTGAAAGATGCAAGTCCTTTACTGGCTCTTCTTTTAGCAGATCTGTACTCAGGTATTTCTTATTGTCATCAGGAAACACGGTTACCACGGTCTTATCCTTACCCATCATCTCCTGTACCTTAAGGGCACCCAGTAGATTGGCACCTGAGGAGATGCCCACTCCTATGCCCAGCTCACTTGCCAGCCTGCTGGCCATAATAATCGCATCACCATCATCCACCGAAACAACGGGGTCAAGGCTTTCCAGATCCACAATGGATGGAATAAACTCATCTGAGATTCCCTGTATCCTGTGCTTCCCAACTTTATGTCCTGTAGATAATGTGGGCGAATTATATGGCTCAAGAGGATAAATCCGGATACTCTTATCCTGTTCCTTCAGGTAACGACCAATACCCATGATGGTTCCACCTGTTCCTACTCCAGCGATGAAAGCATTTGGTTTCAGAGAACGGAAACGCAATTGCCACCATAGCTCAGGTCCTGTTCCCAGGTAGTGGGTCTCCACATTATCTTCGTTGGAGAACTGGCTGGGGAGGTAAACGCAATCATCGCAATCGGACAGGTTTTTGGCCAACTCGATACTCTTCAGAAATCCTCCCTCCTCTTTGGATACCAGTTGTATTTCAGCCCCCAGGCTCCTGATCAGGTTGATACGTTCCGTACTGAGCCAGTCAGGCATAAAAATTTTGACCTTATGACCCAGAGCCCTACCCAGAGCCGAAAAAGAAATCCCGGTGTTGCCGCTGGTGGCTTCTACTATGGTATCGCCTGCTTTTAGTGTGTTCCGGGCATAAGCTCGTTCCATGATATGAAAAGTCATCCGGTCCTTAATGCTCCCTGTCATATTCAGGAACTCGGCCTTGGCATAGATGAGGCGGAAATCTCCTTTATATTTCAGTTTGATTTCGAGTAGTGGTGTGTTCCCGATCAGGGAAGAGAGTCCTGTGAGGCGCTTTTCAATAGCATTCTTTTGGTCCATTCGGGTCATTTATTCACTATAAATGTATCAAATATCCTAGACTATGGATTAATCACTGCCTTCCAGCTATCGCCCTCCATTACACAAATACACTTCAATCTATCTGTGTAAAGGATTTATCTTGTTTAAGATGTGTTCAGGCTCACTCAGTGGTCAAGAAAATCAAGAATCTTATCATTCACTAAGTCCGGACAACAAAACATCAGACAGTGACCCGTGTTTGGAACAACTTCCGTTTCTATAATCGGTGCAATACTATTTAGCCGTTTAACTGCCTCCCCCACCGAATGCATCTTTTCATTTTCACCAGCCAGATACAAAACGGGCGATTTAATGCTTTTTAATTCATCATCGGACAAAACGGTCATCGAAGCAGGTATTTTTATCTTAAAGGACCTTATTGCAAGCCTGAGACCATCCAAATGATCATCAAGTATCGCTCTTCCTTCTTCTGTTTGAGCCATATCTTCACAGGACCAGTATAACTCCTTTTTCATGAAATGTCGAAGTGGAATAAAACCCCGGAATACCCTTTTTTCGAATTCCTTATTGCCTTGGTATACGGTGTATGCCGGACATAGCCATACCACTTTGTTAATCCGCTCAGGATGGGCCATTAAATATTGACCTGCTTTCCATGCTCCATAGGAAGCCCCAACAAGATTGATACTATCTTCCAGCTCAAGGGCGGTAAATAGTTCATCGAGCCACTGTGTAATGCCCTCTGAACAGCACATCTTTTTCGAATACACGCTTCGGCCCCAGTCATAAATATCATCCAGGGCATAGGTCCTGTAATTTTCTGATAGTGCTTCAATGTTGTTCTTCCACATTAAGGAGGAAGTCCCCCCGCCGGGTAATAACACGATGGGAGGGGCATTCTCCGGACCACTGATGCGGACATAGGTCTGCCCATAGGAAGTGCTTACCATTCTCTCCTCTGAATCCAATGGCCACTCCTCCGACTTTGCATCATAATATTCCAAATATTCTTCTTTCGCGCTTTCTGATCGAAACGGATGATATTCATTTACCCAAAAAGCGCCTGGCCCCGACAAATAGGAAAAGTAGATCCAAACGATAACAGAAATAATTAATAATGTGATAGCCACATAGGCTAGCATAGAATATTTGAGTACTTTTCTGATAAGAGATCTCTTGAATTTAGATGTCATTACATAAGTCTTACATATAAATGACCAATTTATTGATTTATATGATAGCAATGTTGACATTTAAGTGATTACAAAAAGAAACAAAATGAAGAAGGTAATCTTAACTATAGCCGTTTCAATTTTTCTTATTGCTGCAAATGAAGTGAAAAGCTTCGGACAGGCTACGCAACAACAAGTTGATGGGCTGAATCAAAGCAACGATAACACTATTCAGTTGTTTAATGGAGAGAATCTTGATGGTTGGTATACTTTCCTTAAAGACCGCGGGCGCGATAAAGATCCTAAGAATGTTTTTACGGTGACAGATGGAATGATCAGAATATCTGGTGAAGAATGGGGGTGTATAACGACACTAGATGAATATGAAAATTACAAGCTTGAGATAGAATTTAAATGGGGAGAACTAAGCTTTGAACCCAGGTTAGACAATGCACGGGATTGTGGCGTGTTGCTCCATTCGCAGGGTGAGGATGGCGGCTCAAGCGGGACCTGGATACATTCCATCGAGTGCCAGATGATTGAAGGCGGAACGGGTGATTTTATTGTTGTTGGAGATGGAAGTGATCAGTTTCAGATTACTAGCACCGTTGCTATGGAAAAACAGGGGAACTCGTTTGTATTTCAGCCGGGAGGACACCTGGAAACAATTAATGCAGGTCGTATCAACTGGTTTGCACGCGATCCGGAATGGAAAGATAAGCTCGGTTTTCGGGGCAAAAATGATATCGAAAAGAAGCTGGGTGAATGGAATACACTGGTATGTATTGCCGAGGGCGATCAAATCACCATATTTCTTAACGGCGTTCTGGTAAATAAAGCGACTAAAGTCAAACCGAGCAAAGGCCGTATCCAGATCCAGTCGGAAAGTGCTGAAGTATATTTTCGGAAAGTTGAACTAACACCATTATCCCAAAAAAATGAAGAGGCCAATTGGACAAATTTACTGGACAATGAACTGTCTCATTGGGATAACTATCTGAGCTATAGGTATCCGGAAGGCTACAAAGGAGAAGTGCCAAAGGACAAGGATGGAAACGTACTGGCTCCCATTGGTGTAAATCAGGATCATTACGACGTTTTCACGGTAATAGAGGAGAATAATGAACCCGTACTAAAGATTAGTGGTGAAATCTATGGATGCGTTTCTACCATAGAAGAATATGCCAATTACCATCTCAGACTAAAGGTAAAATGGGGTGACAAGAAATGGCATCCAAGAAAGGCCTTACTAAAAGACTCGGGTGTATTGTATCACTCCATTGGCCCACACGGAGCCGAAGGATGGAGGTCCTGGATGCTTTCACAGGAATTTCAGGTAATGGAAGGCCATTTTGGTGATTTCTGGAATCAGGCAAACTCAGCCATTGATATCAGGGCCTATATTCCGGAATACATCATGAATCCTGTGGCAGATAAAAGCCAGGCATTCCTGGCTATGGGTGCCGGGGAAAAAATACCCGGGTATTGTATGCGCAGCGCTAACTTTGAAAAGCCTCATGGAGAATGGAACACGCTGGAGTTAATATGTTTTGAAAATAAAAGCATACACATTGTAAATGGAGAAGTGGTCATGATTCTAAGGAATTCCAGATACGTAGAGGATGGTGAAATAATCCCTATGATCAAAGGAAAGATTCAATTGCAAAGCGAAGCGAGCGAGGTATTCTATAAAAATATCGAAATCCGGAACCTGGAATCACTCCCGGATGAGTATGCCCAATACTATGAATAATCGTTTTAATAGCTAAGCTGAAATAGCTTTAATTGGATTACTATTTCTCTATCACCTCCAGCACAGATTTCTGGCTGGAAAACTCAACATATCCCCGAATACCAATTTCTCCACCTTCAACCGGATTTAACCATTTCAGGCTTGCAGTGTGATCACCATCAGGTATTTCAACATTCCAGTACAGCTCAGCAGTTCTTTTCCTGTAGTCGGCAGGGAGTTTAACCACCCGATCTACCTGACCATCTATATGAACCTCCAATTCGCCTACATATGCTTCATCAAGCCCTTCTCCCAGTCCTCCGTTTACAATCAGGCCAATACCTGAGAACTCTATACTTACGGGCGCATCCGAATCAAGGACCATCAGCATCTCCCCCCATCCTTTCATATTGCTTTCCGGTGATTTGGCCTGGGTAATTTTGGAAGGATAAATATTGGGGAATGCCACCTCCAGAGGTAAAGTTTCAGGCGTCTGCACCTTGATCTCAACAGTCTCCTCGCCCACTGTACCTCCAAATTTCTCAATCACTTGTAGTGCATGCCTGTAACTCATGTCATACACCTTGTTAAGCGAAATGGTGGTATAGGAAAAATCCCTGTCCTCAACTGGTTTAACGGGATCCAGCCAATAATCCGGAATGGCATCATATCCTTGCATGGTACAGAGAATACCGGCGGCTGTTGCCGGATTACAATCAGAATCCTGTCCGGCTCTTATTGAAATATCCATTGTAAGCTTCAAATCGCCCTCACCATATAACAGGCCCAGAAGAACGTACGCCGAATTTACAGTGGCGTCAATATTAAAGGGTGAATTAATGCCCCCGGGACAATGAAGATCAATGGCCCATTCGCTGTCTTCGATTGCCTGCCATGCCTTCTTCCAATCATCCGGATATAGCTTGTGGAAGGCAATGACATCCTGCATACACTTATGATAGTTGCTCTCAGCAGGAATGACTTCCAATGCATCAACGACCACTTGATAGACATCGTCATATACAAATGCAAGAGAGTACATGGCAGCCACATAAGCCCCTCCGTAAAATCCATCTCCAGAGTTCATAATATGACCAATCCTATCGGCATATACACCTGCAGCATTTATCATTCCCGGAGCCATGAGTCCTGCAAAATCAGCTTCTATCTGGAAATCAATGGCGTCGGCCCACATATTGTATTTCCAGAGACCCGATTCAGGTGCCTGAATGCCATTCAGAATGTTATAACGTGCAGCCTGATTTGCACACCAGAGCATATAATCTGCATTGGCAAATGCATTGGCAAAAGACTCTACTGGAGCATCAAGCCCCTCTTTCTCAAAGACATCCACAAAGGTCAGGTCCATGTAAACATCATCATAAAGGCCAGGTTGCTCATCGTAAAAATATGCTACCAGTTCATGATCCCACCTTAACTCAACACTATCGGGGATCATTCGTGCAAGGTACCTGAACTCGGTAGGACCACCATAGGTGACGCCAATGACCTGTCCGACCCAGCCGCCTTTTACTTTATTAAGGAGCTCAACTTTGGTCATTGTTACCGTTTTATCAGTCCCCTTATCACCTGAGTTACACGCAAACAGGATGACCATAGAAAGGAGGATCAGGGCTACATTTGTTACACGTTTCATTTGCTTCATATTTATTGGTTCATTTAAGTCATCCTGCGGGATGATACTTACAAAAATAGACATGGAGGCCTGAAATTATAGGCTCCCATGTCTATGACTTAGAATAGATCGGGATACATAATCCCAGGCTATTTAGTGATTACTTCGATCTCAGACTTCTGACTGGAAAATTCAACATATCCCGGAATTCCAATGGTACCACCCTCAATTGGATTTAACCATTTCAGGCTTGCAGTGTGATCCCCGTCAGGGATTTCAACATTCCAGTATAGCTCAGCAGTTCTTTTCCTGTAGTCGGCTGGAAGTTTAACTACCCTGTCAACCTTTCCATCTATACTTACCTCCAGTTCACCCACATATTCTTCATCCATATCTCGACCGAGCCCACCTCTTACAACCAGACCAATACCTGAAAACTCAATGCTTACAGGTGCGTCTGAATCAAGAGTCATCAACATTTCCCTTTTTCCTCTCCTGTTAGCCGGTGGTGTAGCCTGGGTAACTTTTGAAGGATAAACATTCGGAAATGCTACTTCAAGAGCTAGAGTTTCAGGGCTTTGTACCTTGATCTCCACAGTCTCTTCGCCTACAGTTCCTCCATATTTCTCAATGACCTTTAGCGCATGCCTGTAACTCATGTCATACACATCGTTAAGCGAGATGGTTGTATAGGCGAAATCCCTGTCTTCAACGGGTTTAATGGGATCAATCCAGTAATCGGAAATACTATCATATCCCTGCATGGTAAGGAGTATACCTGCTGCTGTTGCCGGGTTACAATCAGAATCCTGTCCGGCTCTTGTGGATATATCCATGGTAAGTTTCAAATCACCCTCACCATATAAAAGGCCCAGGAGAACGTATGCAGAGTTTACAGTGGCGTCAATATTAAAGGGTGAATTAATGCCATCGGGACAATGAAGATCGATTGCCCACTCACTATCCTCAATCGCCTGCCATGCCTTCTTCCAATCATCCGGATATTGTTTGTGGAAAGCAATCACATCCTGCATGCACTTGTAATAGTTACTTTCTGCAGGGATGACTTCCAAAGCATCAATTACCAGCTGATATACATCATCATAAACATATGCAAGAGAATACATAGCAGCCACATAAGCCCCTCCGTAAAATCCATCACCATAGTTCATAATATGCCCAATCCTGTCTGCATAAATACCGGCTGCGTTAACCATTCCCGGTGCCATAAGACCTGCAAAATCAGCTTCTATCTGGAAATCAATATCATCAGCATGCATATTGTTTTTCCAATGTCCCGACTCAGGAGCTGGTATGCCATTCAGTATATTATACCGGGCTGCCTGATTTGCGTGCCAGAGCATATAATCCGCATTGGCAAAAGCATTGGCAAAAGACTCAATTGGAGCGTCAAGTCCTTCTTTTTCAAATATATCCACAAAGGTTAAATCCATGTAGATATCATCATAGAGGCCAGGAAACTTATCATAGAAGAATGTTACCAGTTCATTGTCCCACCTTAATTCGACACTGTCAGGAATCATCCTGCCGAGGTACCTGAACTCAGTGGGTCCACCATAGGTTACACCTATGGCCTGTCCAGCCCAACCGCCTTTTACCTTATTCAGGAGTTCAGCTTTAGTCATTGTAACCGTTCTTTCACCGGTGCTACCTGTACTACAAGCAGCCAAAATGAACATTGAAACGGCGATCAGCATTACAAATGAAATTCTTTTCATAATAATGTATTTTATTGTATTAGTTTTAATTATCCTGTTGAAAAATAAAGATATATAATTCTGACTACTCATTCGAATTTCTCATAAACTCCCAGGCATCATAAGCCTTAAATTCCTTCCCCCAGATATTTCTTAGCATTACAGCGTACTGAACAGCCATTGAGATCGATACTTCACGGCCCCAGTAATCCTCCTCATGTCCTCCGGTTGAGTGTCCATAGACAAATGGGATCTTATTCTCGCATAGAAAATCCATGAAATGTTTCGTGGGTTTATAAAGAAAGTCTTCAGTACCGGCATCGATATAAATGTGAGGCAATTCATCCCTGGGGATCCTCAATACATTTAGATAAGGATCAACCTTATCGATCTGCTCTTCCGAGGTATAGATCTTCCCTTTCGGAGATCTATCTTTCATGGTTGAGAAGCCCTCAATATTAATATCCCTGTAGAACATGCTTGTATCTTCCAACAATGCACCTCTGGATGTATTTCTCTGCTCTTCCTCCTCTTCTGTCACATTCAGGGCTTCCCTTGAACGATCCATGTTATAAGCACCACTGTGTCCGCCAATGGAGCAGAACAGATGAGGATAAGTAAGACCCATAGTAATAGCACCAATCGCTCCCATGGATATGCCATTGATCGCGCGACCCTTTCGGTCTGCAATGGTACGGTAATTCTTATCCACATAGCCGATCACATCTTTGCAGACATGATCTGCAAAATTCAGCGGCCTTCCATCTTCTGATTCGGCCCAGTTCGCATAGGA
>Ga0164315_10001709_pt1 | contig 16555 bp, 14 predicted proteins | sample GuaBasSedimGuay6_FD_113737 | JGI IMG/M metagenome (GOLD analysis project Ga0164315, IMG submission 113737) | Subseafloor sediment microbial communities from Guaymas Basin, Gulf of California, Mexico - Guay6, Core 4569-2, 0-3 cm | ecosystem: Environmental > Aquatic > Marine > Hydrothermal vents...
AAAAAACGTTCTTAATTAGCTTCGTGTAACGAAGTTTCGTTTATCCCCGTAATTCGTTGTACTATTTCACCCGACAACTCACAACATGCCATCCCAAAGTCCCAATAAAAATAAGGCTTGTCGATAGCAACAAAATCTGCGCGATTATCAATGGTGTGTCATGGAAAAAGTGGATCAGCGAATACAATAAGCCTACGCCGCCAGCTAAAAACCATAGGAAACCATAACGAAAGTGGGCGAGGTTGTAGGTGAAAATGACATTGGATAGGGCTAGTAATGCCATTGCGATACTGATTATTTGTAATAACGGGGCTGATTCAATGTATTGTTTGCCAAATAAAAGGCTAATTATCATTTCTGGGAACAGATTAAACAGCAAAGCTACCCCGCCGCCAAGCAAAGCAGTTGCCCAAAGCGTTAGCCATAAAAATCGTGGGTTTTCTTCACCTTCTTCTTGGTTTTTAGCAGCTTCTGGGAATAGTACGATTACCAATACAGAAGGCACAAAAAAAGCAATTTTGCCTAAAATCGTCGCGGTGGCATAATATCCTGAATCTTCAGGCAAATAGTGTTGAACTAAAACCAAGTCAATGTTATTGGCATACGAGTTGAATATCGTAAAGATAGCAACGGGTACGGCATAGCGTGCCATTTCTCGAAATATACCCGGTGGTAACGGTGCTAATGGTTGTTTTAATACGTCACGCAATAACCATAAATAAATTCCCAGCGTCACAATTATAGTAATCAAGCCAGTTAACAACGCGCCATTAATTCCCCAACCTAGCCAGGTGACTAAGATTAATGCGAGTATAACCCGTATCATTGTCGAACCACTGCCAACCCAGCTAAGGGCAATTACTCGGTGTAATCCTTGTAGTGTAGCTGACAATATAGGTACAAATAAGCTGACTACCGCAGTGATAATGGTAATTAGGATGGGTAGATTTGAGGTAATATGTAGGTAAGCTTTTAACCAAGACAGTGTCAGTGATCCAATGATGAGAAGAGCTATCCCAATTAATAATAATCCTTGGGAAAATTTCCATATCAGCATTTTCACCGGCTCAAGTGCGCTCAGGCGAACGGTGTAGCGGGTGATAATGAAAGGTATAACACCGAGAGGTGCCTGTACTATCATATTAAAGGAGTTTAAGGCATTAAAAATACCAAAGTCAGCCGTGGGGAGTGAGCGAGCAACAATAAGTTGGAATAAATAATTAAATAAATTACCTGAGTTTAAAATGATTACAACTAGAAAATTAGTTTGTAAAAACCTAACCATTTTTAAGCTAGGGTTTAGTTTTAACCATAATCGTTTAACTATTGACAAATTTATTCCCGGTTTATTTGGTGGTGAAATACATCTTTAACTATTTCAATCATTTATATTTTTAAGCCATTAATCAAATCCGCTTTTTTATGTTTCATGTATGAAGATTTCTTGACTTGATTGAATTTTTTCGGCTGATGCTCTGGGCATTACATCATCATAGGAACATTTGACATGAATCATCACCGGTGATGATTGTTGTTCTGCAAAGGATAATGCTTGTTTAAACTGTTCTTTATTTAGCACCGTTTCCGGGTAAATGGCTAAATGTGCGTTTTGCGCTATTCCCAAATAGTTAATATGTTTTTGGTAAGTATTTTGTTTGCCGGTACTTTTGTTGGATTCATTGTCAAATACAATATAGATTAATACCCCGGGTGATTGCGTATAACGCCCGGCTGTGGTTAATCCTCCCAGATGCATAACGAATTCGGCATCACCACCGCAGACAATAACATTTTTCCCGGCTACATAAGCACCCAAGCCGATACTTAAAGCACCTCCCATATTACCAGCCATATAAAAATTTTTGGTGTTGGGCATGACGCTAAACATTTCTCGTGCGGTATGCCCGGTTGTTCCAATAAAAACATAATCTGAATCCCTATATCTTTGGTTTAAAATCTGGAGGAACTGACTACGATGGCTATAATTGCTCAAGTCGAGTTGATGTTTTTTGTCTAACGCAACCGGTGAAAAGGTGTCTTTTTTTAGGGTTAATATTTTATTGGAACAATGGCTTTCCTCAATTTGAGCTATGGCATGATTTAAATCATCAACCGCTAATATTTCATGAGTCGCACCATAAGCTGCTATTAGTTTTGGCAATTCGGTTGCCAAGTGTTGGTGTTGTATTTCACTGTCACCGGCTTGATAAGTTCGCCAACTAACTATGATGGCTATGTGAATATTGTATGGCTTAAGTAAACTGGTTATACAACTCCCCATATTAGTTAAACCAGAGGATTGAACAATCACTAAGGGCTTTTTACCGGACATTTTCAAGCCGGCAGCGATTGAACAAGCAATGGCTTCATTGGCTGCTGGTATATATTCTATTTTGTCATTATTAATAGCAGCGTTGATTAAGTTTTTGGCAAAACTACAGGGTACAACACAAAAATGAGAGTAGCCCTTTTGACTTAACTGTTCTAAGAATTTGGTTGTGTTTAGCATGAAACTTATTCTTAATATATCTCGTTATCTTCTAACATATTTAATAAAATAGCAACAATATTTTTTAGTCTATCAGGCACGATATATTTAGTTAGATCCCTAATTATTATTTTATTTTTTCGCTCTAATAAAACAAAACCCCATTCTGTACCCATAGTAACCGCACCATATAAAAAATTGTGCTGAGTTTCGACAATTTTATCTAAAGCGATTAATTCCATTATCAGTTGTTTAAATCCACCGATTTCTAAATCATTATTTTTGGCTTCAATAATAATAAATTGGGTTTTGGCTTCAATTAAATAATCCAATTTGCCGCGTAGATTTTCACTACAATAAATTGCTTCTTCGGAATGAATTTGAATGTCGATTAAGTAAGACAATTTAAATAAAATTGGCGAAACAATAAATTCTCGTCTAGCGATTTCATTTTCAAATTCTGAAAATTTAGCAGCTTGATGAATTGTTTGATTTAAGTCATCTACATTTAAATTTTCATCAATTTTAAGTTTGTAGTTAATAAATTCCCTTTTATAGTGATACTCAAAAAATTCCACTAAATTTTCAGTGCTGATCTTTGATTTAAAATAATCACTAAAAGTATAGTTAGCAATTTCTTGTTCTAATTTTTTTCGATTTAAAATCAATTTAAATACCTATTTTCCGGTTAATTTCAATTCTTCAACATGAATCCGTTGTATCAAATTTATTTCATCGTGATGCACTTCACCTAAATGACATACAATTGAACCGGGCATTTCACTCCTTGGTGAATACAACACTACCTTATCATCTTTAGCCTTTACAGTACCATTTACATAAGTACACAACAACGGCTGATTTTCTAGCGAAGGAATAAATTTTCTAAATGTTTCAATAAATAACTGCTTACTATTCTTGACTCTTGTTACCAATTTGCTATGTATTGGCATGACATTGTATAGAGAGCAAATTGCATGATAAGGCCCAGTAACCATTTTTTTTCTATGGGTATCTATATTAAAGTAGAAACTGTCTGACTTCTGTTCTTCTAAACCATTTTTATGGGCAATAAAACAGGCCCCTGCTAAACCAAACAAACCTTTGCAGGAACTAAACGCTATCACATCAGCCAGTTCATGTCCAGTTTCCAAACCAATTGAGCCAGTTGCATCTACAAATAACTTTGCATCCAATGCGTCAGCTTTTGTTCTTAATTTTTCCAAGTTGATTTTAAAGGCACGACTGGTTTCCGTATAGGCACACATAACCCAATCGTATTTATCATTAACTGTATTCAATTGGTTATAAGGCATGACATCAATTTGCTTACATTTGGGTAAGAGTTGGGGTAAACGATCACTGTAATAACCAGTTGATACCACTAATACCCTACCACTAATAAACGTATGGGCTGCCAATTCTAGCGCGAAAGTGGCTGAACCTTGGGCATAGACTATTTGATCTTGGCCGGATAATATCTTAATCCAGTTAATCACTTTTTCAGCAATGGATTGATATTCACTATCTCCCCTACCAAATACGGGTATTAATCCAGATAAATTCTCATGTAGGATGAGTGCTGGCCCCGGCGTTAGCATCAATTTTTGATTGGCAATGGAAACTAACGATTTTTGGGATAATTTGCGAATATCATGACTACTCACGCCTTGAGTACGTGGAAATACTAATAACCTATTTGGAGATACCTGATTGAAATTATCTTCACCATGTACTAACTGATCAATGTTATATTGGTTTAATACTTTTTCAGTGATAAGCCACGGTACTTCAACAACTTCTGCAACTTCGGTTATAGCTTGAAGAATTTCTTTCCTATATTCAAAGGATAATTCCGGTACATAGCCCTTATGTTTTTTGATTTCTTCATTTGAAGTCAGTCCAACAATAACTTCACCATATTGGCTGGCTCGTTTAATTAGACGAATATGTCCATGGTGCAAGAGTGTAGTGGACATATCAACCATAATTCGTTTCATATTCTAATCTCTATTATTTCTCAAAAATGACTTTAAGATCATTATGACTTACCATTTCAAGCATCGACATACTTGGATCAGTTTTTTGTAACATTGACAGCAGAACATCCGTTTTAACATTAAGTACACCGGCAAATACATCGCTTACAAAAGTAAGGCCTTGATTTAATAAATAATTAAATACTTTTTCTTCAATATCTGCATAAACAACGGTTATATATTCTGTATTCATATAATCTCTTGCTGCCATCAATGAATCGACTTCTCCAATAGAATCCTCAATTCTGGCAATATGTATTCGGTCAGATTGTTCCTCTTTTACTTTAAAATTGATATCGACTACCAAAACAATATTATAATAATGCTTCAATTGTGCCTTAAATTGTGTTACTCGGTCTGGATTTTCTAAGAATACGTAACCTTCTTCATTCGGTTTTGCGCCGAGTACAATTAATGTTCTTTGTCCTTTGGGTTCATAAGACCCTACTCGCTCAAGAATGGGTTCAAACATGCAAGGGGCAGTCAATAAAGTTTGCACCGTTTGGTGACTAAAAGTATGGCGTATGTATGAAGAACAAACATTGCCCAAAATACTAAAATCAGCTTTGTCTTCAAATTCACCATTTACCACTTGATTTAGGTATTTAGTTGGAATAATGCCAGTTTTTATTCCTTCCTCTTTTAATTGAGTTAAAGTTTTTTTAAGTAAATCAGTCTCCGAATTTCCTCCCCAATGTATTACTACACCATCCGCCCCAGCACGAATAGCACGTTTTGATATGTCATAAGTTGTCGCAACACTTTTAGTTGTGACTAAATATTCATTACGGGCAATTACTTCAAGTTCCGGGACAGTCATTTTGACTTTGTTCAATAATCGGCAAAATTCATCTGGGGTACTCAGTACCATACTTTGTGGGTTTAAACTATTGACTTTAGGGAACCGTTTAGACTCAACCACAATCGTATTACAACCGACATCATACAATTCTTTGGCAATAGTTGCCGCGACACTGGGTTCATTGAACAACATATCAACATCAACCATAATTGGCTTATCAGTGTGTTGTTTTAAACGCCGTACTACGTCAACATAGTTCGTCCACGGTAAAGTACAATTATCAGCATAACCTTTTTGCCATGATTGAGTTAGACTGCTTATCCAGTAACCAGAGCAATCCGGATCCTTGTCTAAAAATTCTGTAATCCAAACTTCGGGTAATTCTATGAAATATTTCATTGTCAAGATTCACTTTAAGTTCTAAATAACATCAATGATCTTGGAGGTAATTGCGGAGGGTTTACCAACACAAATCTTTGCCATGCGTTTATGATGTTCGGCATACTTTTTATGCCAGCTTGCTGGATCACGGTCAAAAATCTGCTTATTGTAGCGTGCTAAGAACTCTTCTACTATTTGCTCTAGTTCTCCTTCTTCAAAGTCATTTAGCTTCAAAGTCGATTTTGCAGTATCTACACGCAGGGCCTCCTCATAGCTAAGTATACCGTTATACAATGCTTTCTCGAATAATTCCGAACCGGGAATCGGTTGAGCAATGAAGACATTCAATGAATTAAGTGGAAGTTGTTCAACAAAGTTGAATCCCTTTAGTATATCTTCTTTTGTTTCTCCCGGCATACCAACGACTAAAGTACCATGCATTAGTACCTGTTTCTCTTCCAAATACGCTACTAGATCGGGGATACGATTGAGATTCACCGGTTTACGATGTTTTGTTTTCAATGTCTCAGCATTACCACTATCAAGTGAAAGGGTTATCTGGTAAAGTCCAGATGCCTCCATAAGATCAAGCAAATCTGTAGTCAGTGTACTCAGCATAATACCATTGGGGGTGCACCAAGGCAGTTCACATTGTTTTAAACATGCGAAAAAATCAAGTGATCTAGCCCGGTTAAACGTGAGATTGTCATCGGCAAACTGAATTTCATCTATGTTGTATTGTTTTTTGTAGAAGTTAATCTCACTAATAACATTCTGGACTGAGCGAAAACGATATTTTTTGGAAAAATTGGTACTCGCGCAAAAGGTACAACCAATAGGACAGCCGCGTGAGGTCAAAAGCTGCATTACCCGTTTGCCTCGTGGATAGGGTGAGAAAGGAACATTGTACTCAAAATATTTTTCCAGCGGCACTTTGTGATAAGCCGGAAGAGGTAGTATATCAATGTTTTCAATCACCGCAACCTGCGGATTGATAAACAATTTGTTATCAAGCCAACCCGCAAGTCCATCTGCATGTTTATCGACAAAGCCATCTTTAAGATTTGTCAGGAACTGTGCCATCCGAAGTTCGCCTTCACCTCTTATAACAAAATCAATTATTGGCTCTTGATTTTTCCGAACCGCTTCCGTTGTTAGGAATTGCTTTGTATAGATACTTGCGTGCATACCACCCGCAACCACAATCGTTTGAGGACTTTCTTCTTTTACCAATTCAGCGTAACGATACAAGCTACGAAGATCGGGAGAATAGATCATTGAAAATCCAATAACCTCATATTCATGTTTTTGGATAAAATGACGAAACTCCTCTTCTGGCATACCGACTGCCCAAACATCGTCTGTAATTTTCGTTTCACAATTAATCCCTTCAATAATACAATCAAGAACATCGACATCAATGCCCTGAGCTTCCAAATAGCCAGCGATATAGCAGATTCCAAGAGGCGGGATGACTCGCTTAACGGCCCCTTCGTGCAAACAAGTGGGTGGCATGACCAGCAGAGTTTTGGGATACCTACCGAACGGTTTACAGAACGGAACCAGCATTGGCTGTGGTGAAGATACCGAAACTGCTGCTGTTTCATTTTTACCTGCCAGATATTCACGCAAGGGACTGTTTGGTGGGATATTCTCTTCCAGTGCTTTCTGTTTTATGCGAAGGTTGTTAGCTGTCATATTATCTGCTTTTAATGTAAATTACTCAATGTTTTAATTTTTCTAAGAGGATATTTACAGTATTTGCCCATTTATTTGCTTGCTCCAAATTATACCTTTTTAAGATGTTTTTATACCTGACGACATTTGTCAAAATATCATCCAATATCGAAACATCTGTTTTTGTATTTCCAGTCAATCTTGGAATATCTTGGGGTATCATGTCATTGATGCCACCAATATTGGAATTAGAACAAACAATGACACCACTATTTTGCAGTTCATTTAGTGTCAAAGGGCATTCTGGAATGTCTCCAATATATCTATAGTAATATAAGGCAACATCACATACCTTAAAAATATTCTCTATATCAATTATTGGGGTATCAATAAGTTCAATATTTGGATTTGATAATGATTTTAGTTGGTTAATTTGTTCTATATTTTCGTCTTTATCAGTGTATAAAAACAAATATAGTTTATAATCATCTCGGTTTAATTGATTCAGCAGTTGAGTAATATATTGTGCGCCTCGAAAGGGAGTTGCTAAACCAGAATGTATCAGAATTTTCTTCCCCTGTTTTTTCCAATAAATTATCTTAGAAACAATTCCATTGATGATATCATCTTGGTTTTGTTTAATCTCATAGCGATTATTGGTTCCTAATGGTAAATAGCAGAGATTGTTAGCAAACTTGTTATATTCTTGCCATAAATTCTGACTTGGAAAAAATACTTGCTTGGCATTGCCCAGCATTGACGGAAGGGCAAAACTAGGAATAAAAAAACCAAATACATAATTACGCAAAAAAATTCTCTTGAAGTAAGTAAAAAACTCTTTAGGTTTAATATGGCTGAAATCTTTAAATCGCGGTTTTTGGGTAAAAATTAACAGAGAAAAATTATCCGGATAACGAAATTTCGTAGCCAGATTAAATGTAAAAAGCCCTACTATGCTTGTCAAAAAAATAACGTTGTCATAATTATGGTTATTGCAAAACGCTATAATACTCTTATAGGTTTGTATAAAATTGCTACTTTGCAGGGAATGCACTTTGAACTTTTCTGCTATGGGTTTATTGGTTTCAGTCGTTTCATTATCAGTCAGTATTTCAACCTCAATACCCCTCTGTTCTAATTCAAGCGCAATCTCAATAGTAATGCGACTCAACGCCGCTATTCGAGTGGAAAAAAAATACCGAGAAATGATAAGCACTTTCATAAAATTATATTTTTCTGCCCACAATAGTAAAATCTCTAGCCGTTTTTTTAAGCCAGATTTTTTTTAAAATGTTATCTATCTTAACAACCCATCCCAGAAAAAAACGATTTTTGATCCGAGAGACGATAAAATAGGGTATAACCATATTGTGATGTATCTCTACAATTTCTAAGTTATTTTCAAGATAACATCGTTTAATTTGTTCTAAGGTTACAAGATTTAGCGATTGTAAATATTGCTTATTCTTATCGCTTATTGCCACAATGCTTTTTATACTAACTAACAATCCTTGATAGCTTTTTAAATTAGGATACTGAATAATACATACGCCCCCTTTTTTTAGGAGCCGTGATACTTTGACAATAGATTTTTCTATATCATCAAAGTATTTAAAAACTCTGAATGAAATAATCAGATCAAAAATTTTCAGCTCATTTTGCAAATCAATTTCTTCAAAATTTCCCTTAATGAAGGTGGTTTTCTCATTAGCCTTCTGAGATAGGTGATGTTTTGCGGTTGAAATCATTTGCTCAGATAAATCAATTGCTGTTATCTGTTGAGTTTTATCGGCAATTATCTCGGTAAACCGACCATTACCCACACCAATATCTAAAGCTTTTTCAAACTTAGCCGTTTTTATCACTGCCTCAACAATAGCATTTTCCTGTTCTGCAAACCAACGGCTCCCAAGCGTACCATTTAACACTTGGGAGTTATAAGTAACAGCTTCTTTATCGAAGAATTTTACCAAATTGGTTTTATTCATTGTAGTGTTCTTTTACCATTTTTGTACTTACCCTTAATGTTTGTAGAGTAATTATGGGATAACTAATAAGATAAACAATTAGCAACATCCCTTTGAAATTAATAACACCATTAAACAAAGCGATTTCCGGCAATAAAAAATCAAGTATTGCGGCAATCATTATCATACCATACATGCCTTCTTCTTGATAAAACCACATAAGAAATGTCACCAGTTTTTTAGGGATAAAATTTGAAACTTGGTTTTTAAGCCCTTGATAAGAGCGCGTAAATTGATAGCCTCCACCAAGTACAATTTCACGTCGCCAATTTAAACCTTGTTCAAAAGACAAATTAAGCCCGGATAAAATTCCAATAATCATATAGATTTGATTATCAAATTGCACCATTAACCCAAATCCTAAAGCAAACATTTTTAATGGATGCAAAATGATATGACATAAGCCCTCAAGAAAAGCTGATGTTTTTGAAACCGTTTGATGATATCTGGCAACTTCACCATCAACACAGTCAACGACAATAAATAGATAAAGAAAAATTCCCCCTATTAATGCAGATAAATCACTTCCACCAAACAAAAAAACACACCCAATCAAACCGAGAATTAAATCTATAACGGTTACTTGATTGGCTGTCATTGGCGTTTTAATCACAAAATATGTGACATAAATTGACATCATTCTTTCAAAATGCCAATATCCTGAGTCAGATTGTGGTTGTGCTTTTTTTCTTAGTTCTTCAATTGTCATGGTTTTACCACAGTTACGTTAATACTCAATACCTTCATCAGACAGACTGTAAAACTCAGGTAAAGGTAATTTTCTAACCTATTGGTTTAAGTCGATTTTTAAAAAATGGAAAACTTATGCAAAACAATAATGCTAATAAACCTAATGCCAATAAAATCCAACTATTTTCAAGTAATTTTAGGGTTAAATAAGAAAATTTTCCCAAACTTCTAGGCATTGCAAATGCAAACCAAGAGTCATGACGTAAATCAACGGCAACTATTTTAAAGGGTTTATCTGGAGCAGATAGATAATACGACTGCCATTTTTCTTTAGCAGACTTTTCCGGAAGTATATCTATAGGTTTCTCTCCTTCTATAATCAACTGCATACTTAAACCATCTTCATTTAAATATCCAGCCAATGGAATTTCTATCATGCTATGTTTTAAAGTAATAAACTTACTTTCAAAACGTCCAGTTGCTGCACTACCAGATTTGTTAAATGAGCCTAAAACTTGTTCATTTTGATATTTTGGAACTGAAGGAGAAAAACCATTAACAACAAAATTATTATCATCAATTGTTTGTTTTAATAATTTTGGTACAGTCATCGTATGTGGCATAAAAGCACGAACTTCTGGTTTACTTAACACAGAGACTAAATAATTTTGCTCATGCTCTGGAACATAAATTGTTAGTGGTGATGCATCTTCAGTACGAATAAATTCACGTGTTTTCTCTAACTTTTCATTATTCAGCTCTTTTTCATGCTGCATCTGTCCAATTATAGGAAATAATAACCCAATTAAACCTGATACTAATATAATTTTTCGTATATTAACAAGTGAGTTAAATCTAACAAGTGAGTCAAATTTATACACCTTTTTTAAAAAAGTTAAAGATAATAAATTTGCAATAATTCCAAATATCAAAATGTCCATATATTTTGGACCAGGGCCTACTCCATCAACACCACGCGCATATGCCATGCCAGTAGCTTGTAATAAAACCCAGCCTCCTAATGCAAGTACAAATAACTCCGCATTATTCGGGTTATGTCGTAACCATAATGTTCTAAATAGAAAAATAAAAAATGGCGAAAATATTATTAAACTTGCCAATGGAACAGGAATCCAAGGCCAAGCTAAATTCTTTCCTAGCGCTATTATAAAACTAGTTATATCATAAGCCTTCAAGTATTCATGTTTTTCGACTTCTTGATACAATATTACTGCGACTAATATAAATAAAATACTTATAATAAAAGTTGGTAAATGTAAATTTTTATTACCTTTATCGATTAGCATGTAATACATTTTAACTATAGAAATAACTATCAATATAAAAAAACCAGCACCCATATTAAAGATTCCAAATAACGCAAATATAATTCCAATCCACCATTGATAACTAAAACTTTTATGTAATAATAATCCCCATAATGTTATAAGTGAAAATAATGACATAAAATACCATGGCGAATAAAAACCATTTGTTAAATTAGGCCAGCTATAAGGTACAATCCATAGCATAGTAATAACAAATAATATTTCATTTTGATATTTTTTATCAAACAAACTGTTTATTATAACAATTAAAAAAAGTGCTGTTGTACTTTCACATGGAAAACTATTTGGATAGCAAACAAACTAGGCCACATTTTACCTAAAAATCTTAGGAAAAAATACCTGTCTCTAACTTCATTCATCGGATCTATTCTCAGAATTTCGAGGCCATTCCTTCTAAAAAAATCCCTCGCGGAATTTAAGGTAAAAAAACGTATAATCCAATGTTCTATAACCCTATTTTCCCAACCGCCCAGTAAGTGTACTAATCTGAGATAAATGAATCCAATGTTGGTAAGAGCTACATTCATAATGCCATTTTCCTTGAGTTTTGCTTTAAAGGAATTAAGCAATGCATCATAGTCAATAATGTACTCAAAAATACCACTACAAACTATGAAATCATACGATTCATCTATAGGAATACCCCCATTTGTAAGGTTATTTAAATCTAGGCAATAAAGGTTACGATAGGCATTCTTGCTTTTCGCTTCTTCCAAAGCCTCTTTACAAAAGTCAATACCATCTATCTGGCACTCTATCTTCTGACTTAACTGTAAACCAAAATTACCAATTCCACATCCAACGTCAAGAATTTTAGGATTTTTAATACCTGATTTAAGAATGTAACGCATGACATGTCGGTTTGCCCCCATATCATACTTTCTTTTCTTAAGTTGATTGCTGTGTTCCATAAACAAAACCTTTTACTGTTATCCACATTTTAAAATTCTACAAAATATTTTACCGTTTTCATCAAACCATCCCTAAGACAATAAAACGGCTTCCATCCGGTTAGGGCATGGAACTTTTGATAATCTGCTGAATAATTTCTAAATTCTATAGGTGATAAAGTGTTTGGTGGAGACTTAGACTTCACTAAAACATCAATATCCTTTTCGTTTTTTACAATTTCACAGACAGAGCTAAAAACTGATTTTAGAGTGGTACTTTGACCATTCCCAATAACAAAAGCTTGCCCTTGTGCCTTATCAAGACAACATCCAGCCAATAAAAAAGCCCGTACCACATCATCAATATATAAAAAATCACGTAAATATTTACCATCACCATAAACATATAAGTCGTGCCCTTTGAGAGCTTGCTGTATTATTTGGTTAATAACCCCCCGTTCTTTTTTGGAAGATTTAACGCCCGGCCCATATATATTTGGTAATCGCAAACTACATCCTTGCACCCAACCCTGTTTAGCATAAAATTCCAGATATTGCTCAGAAGTTTGCTTGTTTATATCGTAAATGGTTATTGGATGTTCAGCATGTTTTTCATTAACCGGTACTTCAGAGGTTAACCCAAAAACAGTAGCAGTACTGGCAAATACCACCCCAGTTTGACAGCCTTTATTACGAATTCCCTCCAAAAGAGCAACGAAAGCCTCTACATTAATTTGTAAATCATCTAAAGGCATTTTAGCAGCTTCATAAGCACTCGTTTGTGCCGCTAAGTGAAAAACAATGTCAATATTATGCTCATCCAACAAAGTTTTCCATAAACCCACATAACAAATATCCCCATGAATATCTTGAATGTTAGCTACAGTGTCTAATAAAGATGGCATTTCATGACGACTCAGTCTGACAATATGACAATCAATATTGGCAAGAAAAGTAATCATGCTTGAGCCAATGAATCCACTGGCTCCAGTTATCAAAATTGATTTGCCCTGATAAAATTGGGCTATATACTTATACGCATTATCCATGATGACTATAATAAATTTTACCCAAAAAATTGACCGATTGCAGAGATAATCTGTTCTTGTTCAGAATGTGATAGCTCAGGATAAATTGGTAAACTCAAAATTTGGGTTACAGTTTTTTCGGTCACCTGTAAACGATATTCTTGGAGTAAATTATCTATATAAGCCGGCATTTTATGCACTGGCACTGGGTAATGAATACCCGCAAAAACATCAGATTTTTTTAAAAACCAAGATAAATCCTCACGTTTATCAGTAGCAACCACATAAAGATGATAGACATGCGTTGTGCCTTCTCGTACTTTAGGGCATTTCAATGGCAATTCAGATAAAGCCACATTGTAACCTTGAGCAATATTAACACGTTTTTGAGTATCATGTTCCAAGTGACGCAACTTAACTCTTAAAATGGCAGCTTGAATTTCGTCAAGACGACTATTTAACCCCACCTCCTGACTGACACGATGGTTATCCCACCCATATTGTCTTAGTTGTTGGATTCTAGTTGCCAAATCAGCATCATGACAAGCAATAGCCCCTCCGTCACCTAATGCCCCCAAATTTTTAGTGGGATAAAAACTAAAACAACCAATCTCACCAATACCACCCACACGTTTTCCTTTATAACTTGCCCCGGTTGCTTGGGCACAATCTTCAATCACTTTAATGCCATGTTGATCCGCAATACCCATAATTGCTTGCATATTCGCAGGTAATCCATACAGATGCACGGCTATTATTGCTTTAGTACGTGAAGTTATGGCCCTTTCAACACATTGAGGGTTTAAAGTATAGTAATCTGCTTCAATATCAACAAAGATTGGGGTTGCACCAACCAATTTAATTGCAGCAACCGTTGCCACCGCCGTATGGGAAGGTACAATGACTTCATCTCCCAAACCAATATCTAATGCCAGCAATGCTATCTGGAGAGCATCCGTACCACTTCCAACCCCTATAACGTGTTTTACCCCCAAATATTGAGCAAACTCGATCTCAAAATCCGCAACATTTTGCCCAAGAATATAGGTTTTTCCGGCTAGGACATTTTTTATAGCCTCATCAATTTCTAACTGGTGAGACTGATATTGAGCATAAGGATAACTACAAAAAATCATCATCCATTTCCTTTTCTAAACATCCACATAAGTCAGCCATTGCCCCCCTTTTTGAGTAAAGGCAGTTTCCTTTTCCATAATTTCTTTCTTATGGTTCCAAGCAAATAACAATGCAGCATCAGGATAGTTGTTGGTAAACATTGCATACGGACGTACTGGAATATGAGCACCGGGACTGTATTTGCCTTGTTTGATGGGAGTCGTATCAGAAATAAACTCGATCAACTCTGAGCCAATCGCGCAATAATTAAGTACAGTCGTACTTTTTGAAGTTGCGGCATAACCCACCACACGATGGCCAACTGCTTTTTCCTTATTCAGAAGATCAACAAGACGTTCACGCGACTGCTCACAATTTTTACGAAACTGTTCAAAAGTGGGGGCAAGATGTAAACCCTGATTGCGTTCATACGTCAACTGTTTAGCTACCGCAACCGATACAGAACGCTGCCCTTGACGCGCAAACACATAACGCATAGAGCCACCGTGAGTAATTTGGGGTTTAACATCAATTAATTCTAATCCATAAAGCTTAAATATATTAATAACCGAATGAGCCGAAAAAATATAAACATGTTCATCATAAATTTGGTCATACGACGTTTTTTCTATCATATCCCCTAGATAAGGATCCTCAAATATAAGCACCCCTTTTAATTTCAATAATTTATCTACGGCTTCAGCAATACTATGAAGATTAGGAATATGACACATCACATTAGCAGCTAAAATAGCATCTGCTTGTCCATGTTCAGCAATTATTCGATTTGCCAATTCAGCGTTAAAAAATTCAACTATGGTATTAACCCCATACTTTTGGGCTTCTTTAGCCACATTAGCAGACGGCTCTATGCCAAGATGTTTAATACCCTTGTTAGCAAAATTCTCTAACATGACACCATCATTACTACCTATTTCAACCACAAAGGGCCTATCACTCTCAAAGTATGAAGCCATTGCCCATTCAGCATAATCTTGAAAATGTTTCACCATATATTTTGAGGTACGCGAAAAAAACGCATAACTGTCATGAAACATTTTTTCCGGATTGGGTTGTTCAATTATCTGAAATGTCAAACAATTTTCACAAAAGGCCGGTTTGAGTTCAAAGAAATACTCATCATCAAATTGTTCTGGGGCCAAAAAACCATTAGCCAGTGGCATTTTGCCAAAAGACATAAATGAATTTATATTATTATCACAAATTCTACATTTCATAACGTTTCTTAAAAATTAAAATCCTATTACCTTCATCAAACGATTGCCATTGGCAGACAAGTATGTCAGCCACCCCACAATTTAACCAATCCAATCAACTCCGGAATGCTAAATATTTTGGCGTAATGACTTATAAATAATAACGGCTAGTTATGGCACCGTAAATTATGTTGATTGCTCCCAATAATTAATAAAGGATTTTGATATTTATTATAATGGCCGGTATTTTTCTGAAAACACAATCAACATATCAATTTTAATGGTGGGCAACATAAAGACGTTACCGGCCCCCTACATTAGATCAATATAATGATAATTTCTTAATCACATCAAATTCCTGATGAACAATTGATTTGATACATGGCTTTTTCTTTTTCAGCAAGGACTAAACAAGCAGAAATTTGATAAGATTCTACTTTTTATTAATTATAGTAGGTAAAGTTATTTCTTAACGCAAAAGACGCAAGAGACGCAAGAGACGCTTCTATATGTTGATGCTTAAAAAACAGTTGTTTCAATCGTTTTTGCCGTTTTAGTCTGTTATGTAAGAAAGAAGAATAAAAATAAGTAGTTGATTTTGTTAAATATTTTTTAATGTCCCGTTGTTCAGTTTTAGAGGTCAATATGGGTGAAATGAGTGTTCAATTGTTCAATTTTAAAATATCAACTAGGGGCCAATGAGTGTTCAACTGTTCAATTTTCATAAAATTTTAATGGAAAAAGGAAAGAAATTGGATAATAAAGAAGTTTTAATTGACTTTCGAAAAGTTGGAGAGTAAAAAGTTAGTCGAAAAATTGAGAGAAAACAGATTGAATCATAAGAGTGATGA
>Ga0164315_10001710_pt1 | contig 16555 bp, 17 predicted proteins | sample GuaBasSedimGuay6_FD_113737 | JGI IMG/M metagenome (GOLD analysis project Ga0164315, IMG submission 113737) | Subseafloor sediment microbial communities from Guaymas Basin, Gulf of California, Mexico - Guay6, Core 4569-2, 0-3 cm | ecosystem: Environmental > Aquatic > Marine > Hydrothermal vents...
CATGGCCGAAGAAGCCGCCCGGATTAAGGAAAGAGAAGTTCCCGCCGGTACCTCAATGGCCGCATGGGCCCTGGCCTGGTGCCTGAAGCATGAGGCGGTAACATGCGTGATTCCCGGGGCCAGGAATGCCGATCAATTGAAGGCCAACGCAGCAGCAGCCGAAATGGCAGAGGATTCTCACTCCCTGGCAATGAGCTGAAAAAAAATGTCATCTTTGCCTGTCAGAACTTAAGCCGGAGACTCTTCCAGTGCTCCCAACCTTTCTGATAGAGCCGGATGGGAGTAATGCCAGAAGCTGTAGGCCGGATGCGGGGTGAGGTTACTCAGATTGTCTTTACTGAGTTTGAGTAATGCCCCCTTCATAAACTGTCCTCCACCGGTTTGATCCACGGCGAAACGATCAGCCTGGTATTCATGCTTTCTCGACCAGATATTTGAAATCGGCGAGAGTAACGCGCTGATCGGGCTTGAGAAAAAGATAATCCAGAACAGCAGAGCGTGGAGTGAGGGTTCGGCAAAGCCGAAGGCCGTAAATAGAGGTTTCCAGTTCAGGAGAACTCCCACCAGGGCGAACATACCCAGGCTGCTGATGAAAGATACAAGCAGACGCTTGCGGATATGGCCGAACTTCCAGTGCCCGATTTCATGAGCCAGAACCGCTTCGAGTTCTTCTTCCTCAAGGGATTCAATCAAGGTATCGTAAATAACAATTCGCCGAAATTTTCCGAGCCCTGTAAAATAGGCGTTGGAATGCCGGCTTCGGCGGCTCCCGTCCATAACAAAGATTCCCTTGTTTGAGAAATCACTGCGGGCGGCCAGAGCGGAAAGTCTTTCTTTGAGGGAACCTTCGGGAAGGGGTTCAAACTTGTTGAAAATCGGGGCAATTACCAGTGGGTAGAGTACCACCATCAATAGTTGAAAGATTGTCCAGAAACCCCAGGCGGCCAGCCACCACCAAAGGCCGGTCCACGCCAGAGCAGCATAAAGACCGGCAAGCAGCAGCATCAGAATAATAATCCCGATAGGAAGCTGTTTCAGTATATCTCCGAAAAACGCCCGGGCACCCATGGTGTTGAACCCGAACTCTTCTTCAATAACAAAGCGGGAATACAGGGAAGAGGGCAGGCCAACCAATCCCAGGACCGCTGATGACAGACCCAGGAATAAAAGACCGTGCCAATAGATCGGCAGATTCCAGGAAGTCAGCAGGGAATCAAGGGCACCGGCGGCTCCGGTAAAAAGAACAATAAGAACCAGGGCTCTCCCTTCGAGGGAAGAGAGCAGTCCGAAACGGCCCTTCCGCAGGGTATAGTCCACGCTTCGTCGGTATGTCTTTTTATCAATAGAGTCGATAAAAGCTTCGGGGACACGGTCTTTGTTTTTTAAAGAGGAATTAATATTGAGTATGTCCAGGAACCAGTCCAGAAGAAAATCCAGAATGAACAGGCCGAGGTAGATAATGATAATCAGGGTAGAATTCATACCGGGGAGAATGCTGGAAATCCTGCTTTAAGTAAAGCTGTGGAGGGTGGTTTACCAAGGGTGGTTCTTTCCCTCTTCAGGCCGCCGGCATAACTTCCTTCTGGAATAGGTTATACTGCAGGATATGTTACAGATAAACCGCTTACCTTTTTTTCTTGTTCTAATATCCGTTCCCTTTATGTTTGCATGTACAACCAAACCGTACACCCAGAAAGCGATGTCCACTCCTGCGGTGATGGAAAAAGGTGTTGTAGACCCGTTTGAAGGAGATGATGAGTGGAAAGATAAAGATTCTCTGGGAATCCTTTACGCTACAAACCGAATGCCGGCAGCTGAAGATGCTGAAGTTCCCTACCTCAACGAACGTGATGTTCTGCTTCATCTCGGCATGGCCACGATCAAAATGGAAAATGCAGAAGTAAATTCGGCAGATCTGGAAGATCTTGAATTCCTGAATGACAGCGATAAGCCTTTAATTCTGGGCCTTAAAAGTATCACTTCTTTCGGCCCTCTGGACAACGCCCTCCACGGTCTTGTAGATGCTTCCCGGCTTCCGGAGGATATCCATGAACCTGCCGGCCGATTTGCAGAGATTGTCAATCGCAGACTGACTGATAATCCGGTAAAGGATATTTTTATTTATGTTCACGGAGTGAATACGAGCTTTGAATCTCCCCTTCTGGTAGCTTCGGAACTCTGGCATTACATGGGGTACAGAGGTGTCTTTATTGCATTCTCATGGCCCTCCGGACAGAATCTCATGGAATACGTTACCGATGTGGATACTGCCGAATACTCTGCAGTACAGTTCCGGAAGTTTCTGGAATACCTTGTATCGGAAACCGATGCTGAAAGGATTCATATCCTGGCGTTCAGCGCCGGTACCAAGCTTGTTACCCTTTCCTTACACCAGATTGGTTTGATGGAGATGTGTAATAAAGGTGAGAATCCGGATTCCACCCGCATAGGCCGGGTTTTATTTACAGCCGGCGATGTTGAAAGGCAGCTTTTCGGAATATATACGAGTGATAATCTCCTGGAACCGTTAGATTCTTTGACGATTTATATGTCCAGCACTGATAAGGCTTTGAATGCTTCCAAAACTATCAGACGCTATCCCCGCCTGGGGCAGCCCTGGGCGGATGGTGATATACCTCCCGAAGCACTTTCATTCATCCGCAACAGCGGAAAGCTGGAATTTATTGATGTTTCAGGGCAGGAAGGTGTACAGGAAGGGGCTGGTCATGAATATTTCAGGAGCAGTCCCTGGGTGAGCAGTGATATCCTTGCAAATCTGGCCTTAGGTGTGCCGCCGGATAAGAGGGGTCTGGTACTTAAGGAAAATCAAGTGTACTGGTCTTTTCCGGAAGACTATATAGAGCGTCTTGGTATTGCCCTGAAGCAGCTTAAATTTGAAAAAACGCTGATGCAGATACCATCGCCTTAGAGTTGTTTCCGGCTGCTGATAAGATAATCGGCATGTTCCCTCCCGGGAGTGATGTTTGCACAGTTCAATAAGTCGTTACCGGCGGCTTTTTCCCTGGCCTCCTTTTCACTCATTCCCCAGGCTTCCATATGTCTTTTATACACACGGCTCATAGCGGTTTCCACCGATACATCCAGAAACCAGGTTTCGTCGAAGAGGCGTTCCAGTTCTGCCCACATGCCTTCCCTGTACAGGGTGTAGATACCTTCAACCAGTACGAGTCTGCATTCGGGGGGGACAAAGATTGCGTTCTCCACTGGATCCCCCGCCGCATGCTCGAATCCCGGCCATCCTACAGCCTTTTTTCCCGCGGAGTCCTTCAGTTCTTTAAGTTTGAAAATCAGCCCCTCGGGGTTGAATGTGTAAGGTGCTCCCCTGCGGGCGAATGCTGCATCAGGATTGTCCATGGCCCGCAGTCTTTTTTTGCTGAGGTGGAATCCGTCCATACCCAGTATTATTAATTCATTAACCTCTACCGCCCAGTGCTTTGATATGGTGCTCTTCCCCGATCCCGGATAGCCGGCCAGGGCAACAATTATCCGGCTGGAAGTAGAATTGAGAAGCTGCAGCAATCGGGAGATTGGATCAGTAAGGATTTCAGGCATAGGGAAAGTATATTACAATGCTGTTACTTTGACTCTTTTACTTTGAAATATTAGTTAGATACTATTATAAATAATGTATGAAAGCACTACTCACAGGACTTATCCTTCTGACTGTTTCAGCCCTGTTGCCAGCGGCCGCTGATAACATTCCGGAAACTCTTCCGATTCCCCCTCTACTGGAGTTTGAGACTCTGAGGGATGGAACCAAACTCTTCCGCCTTGAAGCGGATGAAGGGGAGAGAACCTTCCTGAATGGAAAAACCACCCGTACTCTGGGGTACAACGGCGACTATCTGGGACCGACAATTCGTTTCAGCCGGGGGGATGATGTTATCATACGGGTAAAAAACTCCCTTCGGGATCCAACAACCGCCCACTGGCATGGGGCTGATGTGCCGGCGGAATCCGACGGCGGTCCTCATCAGGGCATCGCTCCCGGAGGCAGCTGGGATGCCGGGTTCCGGGTGCAGCAGCAGGCCACCACACTCTGGTACCATCCCCATTTCAACGAGACCACCGGGAAACAGGTGTATGAAGGCCTTGCGGGCATGATAATCATCGACGATGAAGTATCCGGCAGCCTGGGACTGCCGATGAAATACGGGGTGGATGATCTCCCTATCATCCTGCAGGAACGCCGGTTTGATAACAGCGGTCGTTTTTCCTACCGGCCAACCATGAGGGATCTGATGATGGGGTACTTCGGCAATGAGATTCTGGTGAACGGTGCAGTTTCTCCCTACAAAGAGGTACCCCGGGGGCCGGTGAGACTGCGCCTTCTCAATGGCAGTAACGCCACATTGCTCCGTATTACTTTTGAAGGTTTGCCGGAAGTTTATCAGGTGGCTTCCGACGGCGGTTTTCTGGAAAGCCCGGTTATGCTGAACTATATTATTCTGTCCCCGGGAGAGAGGGCAGAGGTGATTGCCGATTTTTCTCAGGCCACTCAAAGCAAGGTGGTATTAAGGGCAGATTCCAACAACGGTCAGTCTTATCAGGCTATGGAGTTCCGGCCTGTCGGCTCATCCGGAAGAACGGCTGCTGCCGAGCTGCCGGAAACCCTGGTTCCTGTTGAAAAAATTCCTGAATCTGATGCTGTTCAAACCCGCAGGTTTGCTATGGCCTCGGGTATGGGCGGACGGATGACCATCAACGGCAAGATGATGGAAATGAACCGCATCGATGAACGTGTGCCTCTGGGCAGCACGGAAATCTGGGAGATTGAGAATCGCAACAGTATGATGGGTATGCCCCATACCTTTCATGTACATTCGATACAGTTTCAGGTTCTGGATATTAACGGCAGCCCTCCGCCTCCGGAGTATGCCGGATGGAAGGATACCGTACTGCTCTGGCCGGGTGACAGAATACGTATTATTTCCCGTTTTGATTCCTATAAAGGTATCTTCATGTACCACTGTCATCTTCTGGAACATGAGGATAATGGTATGATGGGGCAGTTTCTGATTGAATAAGGCTCTTTTTATTGACCTGCTCCCGCAGCTGTTCTTATGATGGCTCATCTGAAGGATGTGCCGATGTTTTTTGTTGATAAGCCCTACGTCTCTGATTTTCTAAAAAGAACACTACGGGATAATGATATCCCTGTTGTCGGAACCCCTGCAGCAGCACAAATGGATCTTTACCCCGGAACAAAGATAATCAGCGAATCCGATACCATTAAGATGCTACGTGAACCGGGTCATCCACCAATCTACACAAACTCTGAAAATGCAATTGGATGGATATCGGAGAATCTGCCCTTCAGCAGTCTGCCTGGAAAAATTGAGCTTTTCAAGAACAAGCTGAAGTTCAGGGAACTGATAAAACCGCTTTTTCCAGACTTCTATTTCAGAGGCGGCAGCCTTGAGGATTTAAGCCGTCTTTCTCTTAATAACCTACCCACCCCTTTCATCATTAAACCAGCAGTCGGATTTATGAGTATGGGGGTCTATATGGTATCCGGCAGCGAGGAATGGGTTGAGACTTTGAAGGCCATTGCCCGGGAGATTGCCGAAGTGGAGACGCTTTACCCGGAATCTGTTCTTGATACCGGAACTTTTATTATTGAGCAGTGTATCGAGGGAGAGGAATTCGCCATAGACGCCTACTTTGATTCTGAAGGCGAAGCGGTGGTGCTGAATATCCTGAAACATGTTTTTGCATCGGCTGCCGATGTGAGCGACCGGGTTTATATATCTTCAAAAGAGATAATCGAGAAGAACCTGGCTGACTTTACAGATTTTGCAAATAACATCGGGCGGCTTGCGGATGTAAAAAATTTCCCGGTTCATATTGAGTTGAGACGGGATAGTGATGGGATTCTACAGCCTATCGAGGTAAACCCCATGCGTTTCGGAGGCTGGTGCACTACCGCTGATCTTACATATCATGCATATGGCTTTAATCCATATCTTTACTATTACGAACAGAAAAGGCCAGACTGGCCAGAGTTGCTGCAGGGTAAAGAAGGAAAATCTTATGGTATTGTTGTTCTTGATAACTCTACAGGAGTGGATATTGCTGATATTCGATCCTTCGATTATGAGGGGCTTCTAACCCGGTTCAGAAAACCTCTGGAATTAAGGAAAATTGACTTCCGGGAGTACCCTGTTTTCGGATTTCTGTTTACCGAGACCGATAAGGATAACTTTGCCGAGTTAAAAGAGATCCTCGAATCGGACTTAAAAGAATTTATCTGTTAGGATTATTTATGCCGGTAAATACAGAAGAAAAATCTATAAAAAGAATATACACCCGAGCCGATTCCAAAGTGGAAGTAAAAGGTTTTGAAGCCCGTCATTATGACATGTTGATGAACACTGTTACCCTTGGAGCCTATCCTTTTTTTATCCGGAAGGTTGTTCAGGAAATGCAGATACAGCCGGGGGATAGTATCCTTGTGTTCGGATCTGGAACCGGGCGGAACCTGACATTGATGGACAAACATCTTTCCGGGGATGGACGGATTATCGGCCTGGATATCGGAGAAGAGATGCTCAGACAGGCCCGGCGGCGATTTGAGGAGCATCCCTATATCAGCATTGAAAACCGCCGGATTGATGAAGATCTGCCCTATCAGGGAGAGTTCGATAAGGTATTTATATCCTTTGTCCTTCATGGATTTATTCAGGAGGATCGGGATAAAATTATCTCTAATGCCTTTAAGGCCTTACGCCCCGGTGGTGAGTTTATTATTCTGGATTACAATGAATTTGAACTGGCCCCTTCTCCCTGGTTAATCCGCTTTATATTCAAGATGGAGTGCCCTCTGGCCACCGATTTTGTGGGAAGGGATCTTCAGGGTATCCTGAGAGAAAATGGATTTGATGAGTTCCGGGTTCTCCCTCACTTTCGGGGATATCTACGGCTGCTGGCTGCAAAGAAGACGGCTTGAATGTCTCTATCCGAAACGGCGGGTGAAATGAACCAGGCAGCGGATTTAATCAGAAACTCAAAGCGCCTGGTTGCTTTTACAGGCGCGGGTATCTCTGTTGAAAGTGGCATTCCGCCATTTCGTGGCCCTGAGGGCCTTTGGAGCCGATACAATCCCCAGGTTCTGGATTTAACATTCTTTCAGAATCATCCGGAAGATTCCTGGAAGGTGATTAAGGAAATATTCTACGATTTTTTCGGGAAAGCTGAGGCTAATCCCGGTCATCTGGCTTTGGCAGAACTGGAGGCGGCGGGGATACTTAAAGGTATCATCACCCAGAATATTGATAATCTGCACCAGGAAGCCGGTAGCCGGGATGTGGTTGAGTTTCATGGAACCAGTCGTCGTTTAACCTGCATCTCCTGTTCCGAAACGCTGGAATTTCAGGCTGATATGCTTACTGTTTTACCGCCTGTTTGTCCTGACTGCGGCGGTCTTCTCAAACCGGATTTTATTTTTTTTGGTGAAGGGATACCCCCACGGGCATATCAGCGCTGTGAAGAAGAAGCTGAAAAGGCGGATGTCTGGCTTGTTGTGGGTACCACCGGTGAGATTATGCCGGCTTCCATGTTTCCCATTGAAGCTCAGCGAAAGGGCGCCGCAATTATCGAGGTGAATCTCCATCCCTCGGCTTATACCGGCTCTATTACAGATATCTTCCTGCAGGGCAAAGCCGGTTCGATCCTTCCGGCTCTGTTGGATGAGGTTCTCGGGGGATAATCCGGTTATGCTCTGTAAATTGTTTTACCGCCCTTTATTTCCAAGCGAATGTCGGGATCGTTCCTCGGCTTATGCCTCCGGTACGACCCTTGATCCGAATAAGCGCAGGGAAAGCAAGGTATGATACCCCGCCCCTTGGGGCGGAACGAGTTGCCTTTGGCAACTCTGGGTCCAGGGCAAGCCCTGGGCTGGAGTTTGGTCATATCCAGGGCAAGCCCTGGGGTCTCATTCGGTTACTGCCACCATTATCATTCCCATCATGATTGCCCTTGCTGTGAACATCGGTGTAGAGCCCCTGTCCATCACCATGCCCGCGGCCCTCACAGCATCCATGGCCTTCATCCTTGTTACCAGTTCTCCCACCAATGTTATTCCCTACTCGGCGGGTTATTTTTCTATCAAGGACATGGCGATTGCGGCATCAATCATTGTCTCTGCGGTAATCTATCTTATCGGGAGTTTTACAGGACTTTATTGAAATTGACCTCTGATGTCCGGGATCGTCATCATGGAATTACTGGATGCTGAAAATATCAGGCATAATCGTAAAAACCGCTTCCGGTCTTTTTACCCAACTTACCCTCGGCTATCATTTTGTGAAGTAGCCAACAGGGCTTGTATTTCTCGTCCCCGAGTTCTGTCGCCAAGGTTTCCAGAATCTCTACGACTATATCAATACCTATCAGATCGGCAAGGGCCAGAGGACCCATGGGATGAGCTGCCCCCAGCTTCATTGCCGTATCAATATCCTTTACAGTTGCTGTATTCTCTGAAGCAACTATTGCAGCTTCGTTTATCAGGGGTATCACCAGGCGATTCACAATAAATCCCGGGGATTCCTTAACCAGAACCGGGTTTTTGCCGATCGATTCGACAAAACTCATCACATCCTCTGCAATATTCTCCCTGGTATCAGCTCCGCAGACAATTTCGACAAGTTTCATCGAAGGAACAGGATTAAAAAAGTGCATTCCCACAACCCTACCCGGATCCCCGCATACAGAAGCGATATCACTGATGCTCAGCGCGGAAGTATTCGTGGCCAGAATCGTACTTGAATCACAGATACTGTCGAGTTCGGAAAAGAGGGTTTTCTTGGCATTGAGGTTTTCCACGATGGCTTCTATCACCAGAGCGGCATTGGATACCTTTTTCAAATCACTCACCGCCGACAGATTTCCCAGAGTTTTGTTCATCTGCCCGATACTGATTTTCTCATGTTCCACAGCTGCCTGCAGGCTGTCGCGTATTCTGGCTATTGCTGAATCCGCAAGCTGTTGATTCAGCTCACAGATTACAGTATTGAAACCGGCAGCTGCGATGGTCTGAGCAATACCCCGTCCCATTCTTCCGCCGCCTACGACATAGACTGGTTCCTTCATACCCAACCCTTATGCTCGCTCAACTATCATAGATATACCCTCACCCCCGCCGATGCAGAGGGATGCCAGACCGTATTTCGAATTGCGCTTCTGCATTTCATGAAGCAGAGTTACCAGTATCCTTGCCCCGCTGGCACCGATTGGATGACCTAATGCTATCGCCCCGCCGTTGACATTCACGCGGTCAGGATCTGGTTTCAGTTCCCGCATTACCGCCAGGGACTGGGCGGCAAAGGCCTCGTTGAACTCCATCAGATCCATATCAGCCAGTGATAATCCGGCAATATTGAGCGCCTTTCGTGTTGCCGGTACCGGGCCGATACCCATTATCGAGGGATCCACACCTGCTGACGCATATGATTTAATTGCGCACATGGGAGTAAGGCCAAGCTCATCGGCTTTTTCCCTGGACATCACCATTACAGCCGCCGCGCCGTCGTTAAGCCCCGATGCGTTACCCGGAGTTACTGTACCATCCTTTTTAAATGCAGGCTTCAGTCCTGAGAGCTTTTCAGCCGTAGTTTCGGGTTTGGGATACTCATCTTTACTAAAGAGAATCGGATCGGCTTTGCGCCGGGGAATCTCCAGGGGGATTATCTCATCTTCGAACTTCCCCCCGGCCATGGCCGCCGCACATTTGGCCTGACTCTCCGCTGCGAAAGTATCCTGTTGTGAGCGGCTGATGCCGTATTTTTCTGCCAGATTTTCAGCGGTGATGCCCATGTGATAGTCGTTGTAGGCGTCCCACAGACCGTCACGTATCATGGAATCCACGAGCTCACCATGCCCCAGGCGGTAACCGTCCCGGGCCCTGTCCAGTAAATACCGTGATTGGCTCATATTTTCCATTCCCCCGGCAATAACAACCTCGGCATCACCGGATTTGATGGCCTGGGCTGCCAGGCATACCGATTTCAATCCGGAACCGCATACTTTGTTCACCGTCAACGCCGAGATTTCCTTCGGCATCCCGGCCGCTAAAGCCGCCTGCCTTGCAGGGTTCTGCCCTACTCCCGCCTGGAGCACCAGACCGAGAATAACTTCATCCACAACACCGCTCTCAACGCCGGTCCGAAGGATAATATCTGCAATAACCTTTCCACCCAGATCAGGGGCACTCATGGAACTGAGCATACCGCCGAATGCTCCGATTGCCGTCCTGCGCGCGCTTACGATTACAGATTCATTCACTAAAAACACCTCTTTTTCACCATAACGTTGACGTTTGTGTCTTCTTAGGATACCGTGTTTCCTGTGGAAGAACAAGCAATCGCCGGGAATATTCGCCGGCTTCGCAAACAGGCAAATTTAACCCTCGAAGAAGCCGCCGGTGCTGCGGATCTGACAAAGAGCGCCCTGTCCAAGATAGAACGGGGGCAGATCTCCCCGCCTATCAGCACCATGCTTCGAATCGCAGCAGCCCTGAATATTTCCATTAACGACTTTTTCACAGCCGAGGTTCAAGAACCGGTCTATGTATTAACCCGTAAAAACCAGGGGGATACGATAAGCCGGGACGGCAGCCAATTCGGTTATGTTTATGAGGCATTGGGGCTGCGGAAACGGGACAAAGCCGCTGAACCATTCATTATCACTATCAATCCTGGAGATCCGAGTGGTGAATTTCACCACGATGGGGAGGAGTTCATATACATGCTGTCCGGCCAATTGGAAATGAGAATTGAAGATGAGCCGATAAAGCTTAACGCCGGTGATTCCCTTTATTTCAATTCCTCACACATTCACAAGACACAGGTATGCGGTAAAAACCCCGCCCGATTCATATGCCTGTTCATACAGAAGGAGAGAACATGATTCAGATAGATCTGACGGGGAAAACAGCTGTCATCACCGGTGCAAGCCAAGGCCTGGGTGCCTCAACAGCCCGGCTGCTTCACAAAGCCGGTGCGAATATCGCCATCAACTATTTCGAGGATTCCAAGGGTATAAATAAGGAGAATGCCCGGAAACTCGTTGAATCCCTGGGTAACCGAGCCTTATACATAGCGGCAGATGTTACCGATATCAAAGATGTAGAGACAATGTTCCAAACCGCAATCAAACAGTTCGGCACTGTGGATATCGTTATAAACAACGCCGGCATTGTCCGTGACCGTACCGTAAAGAAGATGTCCGAAGAGGAGTGGCAATCGGTAATTGATACCAACCTCACAGGTGTTTTTCATGTCTGTAAAACTGCCGCCGACAAGCTTGCCGATGGAGGACGGATAGTTAATTTATCATCCATATCAGGGCAGATCGGGTTGTTCGGGCAGTGCAATTACGCAGCCGCCAAAGCCGGAGTAATGGGACTGACAAAGGTGATTGCCAAAGAAGTATCCCGCCGGGGAATCACAGTCAATGCCGTTGCCCCGGGGGTTGTACTTACCGAGATGGGCCTTTCGATTCCCGAAACCGTCCGGGATGAAATGATGAAAAATATACCCCTGGGCCGATTCGGAGATCCGCAGGAAATATCAAATGTCATACTCTTCCTCTGCAGTAATCTCTCCTCTTATATGACCGGGCAGATACTTCACATCAACGGAGGCTGGATTTAGATGATCAACCCCCGTGAGTGCAAACTTTGTACCGCAGATGAAGCCGCCGGGCTTGTGAAAACCGGAGACACGCTTGCATCAGGAGGATTCGTCGGCGCATGTCATCCCGAAGCGCTGTCTGCTGCCATTGAACGACGATTCGATAAAACGGGGCTTCCCCGGGAACTAACCATTGTATACGCTGCCGGACAAGGTGATGGTAAAACCCGGGGCGCCAACCATTTTGCACATCCGGGGATGCTCAAACGTGTAATTGGCGGGCACTGGGGGCTGGCACCGGCATTGGGAAATATGGCGATAGAAGGTGAGATTGAAGCCTATAACTTCCCCCAGGGAGTCATCTGCCAGCTCTTCCGCGATATTGCCGCCGGAAGACCGGGGTGTATCACCCACATAGGACTTAAAACCTTTGTTGACCCTGTATTCGACGGCGGTCGACTCAATACAAAATCCCCTGAGGATATGGTTGAAAGGGTTGAACTGGGGGGGAGAACCTGGCTGTGGTACAAGGCTTTCCCAATCAACATCGGGTTGATTCGCGCCACTGCCGCCGATCCGGCCGGCAACATTATCATGAACCGGGAAGCGATTATCGGAGAGGCTCTGGCAATAGCCCAGGCAGTTCATAATTCCGGCGGAACCGTTATTGCTCAGGTGAGCGAACTACTTGATCAAGCGATAGAACCTCAACAGGTGATAGTACCCGGGATACTGATAGACAGGATTGTTGTATCAGAGCCTCATGAACATCATCAAACCTTCGCCGAAGAATTCAACTGGAGATACTGCGCAGCCCAACCTGAGGGTGAAGTTCCCGGTGCCCATCTGGAACCCATGGTACTGAATGAACGCCGGATCATCTGTTCCAGAGCCATTGAAGAAGTACCCGAAAATGCGATTGCCAATCTGGGTATCGGCATGCCTGAAGGCATTGCCCGGATTGCCGCCGAACGGGGCATCTTAAGCAGGTTCACATTAACCGTCGAAAGCGGCCCCATCGGCGGGATACCCGCCGGGGGTATGAGCTTCGGAGCTTCGGTACATCCCGGGGCTGTAGTGAGCCAGCCGGAACAATTCGATCTGTATGACGGCGGAGGGCTCGATTACGCGGCCCTTGGAGCCGCTCAGATAGATGCCCGAGGCAATGTAAATGTATCAAAATTCGGAACACGTCTCCCCGGGGTCGGTGGATTCATCAATATCTCTCAGACAGCCAAACGCCTTGTATTCTGCGGATCTTTCACCGCCGGAGGTTTGGAGGTGATGGTTGAAAACGGTAAGCTGATAATTGTTAAGGAGGGAGGGGTCCGCAAGTTCGTTCGTGCCGTTGAGCAGATCTCCTTTAATGCTGTTTACGCCAACGAACTCGGCCAAAAGGTGCTTTACATCACCGAACGGGCTGTGTTCAAGTTGATGATTAATGGATTGGAACTCATCGAAATAGCCCCTGGCATTGACATACAGAGAGATATACTGGATTTAATGGATTTCAAACCCATTATTGAAAATCCCGGGGTTATGGCAGAAGAATTGTTTACCGTACTTTCCCAACCGAAATAAGATTCTTCAGGCTCCGGTTTGCAGCCATCCACGGTGGCTTAGATCTAAACCTCGATGCTCAGCGGGTCGGTGGATTCGGGAACCACTTCCCACATCTCATCGCCGAAGTCAGGGTTTTCAACAATATCTCCGATGGGCTGGGCAAAATATTTGGCCGTTGCCGTCACCGCAGCGGTTCCGTCGGCCAGGAGAATCTCTCCGGTGCCTTCAAAGATGCGGCCCCGGCTTCCGGTAATCCGGCCTACCACTTTGATGGGTCCGTCGATGGGAACAGGCTTTCGGAAACGTACCGAGAGTTCGGCGGTAACCCACCAGGAATCCTTGTGGTCGATGAGAACCGCCCGGCCGACGGTTTCATCCAGTATTGTAGAGGCGATTCCCCCGTGAAGGCGTCCGGGATAGCCCTGGTGCTCATCGGCGGGATCGAAAATCCCCACCAGCTCTTTTCCTTCAATTTCGAAAAACCGGGCTTTTAGCCCGAACTTGTTTTTTAATCCGCAGACAAAGCACATATGACTGTTCGGTTGTTTACTTGTGATAATTTTCGGCATGGGGAGATCCTAACACAATGAGGGTGAATTAATCCCCCCAGTCCAGAAGGGGTTGGCTTTCCAGCTCAAGAAGCCTGCGCTTTGTATTCAACCCTCCGGCATAACCTCCCAGGGAGTCTCCCTTCCCAATAATTCGGTGACAGGGAATGATGATGGAGATAGCATTGGCGCCGTTTGCAGAGCCTACTGCCCTGACTGCTTCGGACTTGCCAACCTGGGCTGCAAGATCAGAATATGTCCAGGTTTGTCCGTATTTGATTTCCTGGAGTGCCTCCCACACTGAGTTCTGGAAATCCGTTCCGACTGTCAGGAGCGGAAGATTGAAATCTGTTCTCTTTTTTGAGAAGTATTCATCAAGCTGCTGTTCCAAGTCCTTAAGCAGGGAAGAATCTCCTTCCAGGTATGAGGATTTCAATCCGTTCTGGATTCTTTTATCAATTCTGCTTCGCATTGAACGGTAAACCCAGTCACATAAACAAATCTTATCCTCATACGATCCCAGGAGCAGTTCCCCGTAAGAGGTTTTTATCTGTTTGATTTTAATTTGGCCCACTGTGCCCTCCAAGTTCTAGTATCCATGATAGGATAGCTCAGAGGTATAGTATGAGGCCCCGTTTTGATGAGAGAGATACGATTTTTTCAAGGATGGAATTGGTTCCGGGTTCCAGGAGATATCAGTAGTAGTATAAAAATAACCCTGAAAAAGATGATGTAGACCGTTCTTTTCGGGAGGCTCCTCCGGGTGAGTTCTCCCACCATATACTGGAGAATCAGTTTATTGACGAAACTTTCGGTCTTCTGGCTGAGATGCGTCAGTTTGTCCCTTTTCAGGGATTCATTGAGAAAACCGGCTGAATGCGGTTGAATATTTTCTCTCCGGCAACCAGCTAATAATCGGCAGTATTAATCTCACCGGCGAGAATCTTGATTCCCCCGCTGGTTCCGATCCGTGTAGCCCCGGCTTCTATCATAGCCATGGTATCTTCCAGGGTTCTAACCCCTCCGGCAGCTTTTACGCCCATATCCGGTCCCACGGTTTCCCGCATCAGTCGGACATCCTCAACGGTGGCACCGTGGGTGCTCATGCCGGTGGAAGTTTTAACAAAGGCGGCCCCGGCTTCTTTGGAGAGCCTGCAGGCGGTTACCTTTTCTTCATCTGAAAGCAGGCAGGCTTCAATAATCACCTTGACATCCGCATTTTCTGCAGCTTTGACAACAGCGGCGATATCATCGCGGACTATATCAATTTTACCGGATTTGAGGGCTCCGATATTCAGTACCATATCCACCTCTCCGGCACCGAGCTCCACCGCCCGTTTGGCTTCATAGGCTTTGGCTTCAGTTTCCATGGCTCCCAGAGGGAAGCCGGCAACAACGCAGGTGATAACCTCTGAACTTTTCAGTAGATCGGCGCAGTAGGCGGCCCATGTTGTGTTCACGCAGACCGATTTGAATCCATGCTGTACCGCTTCATCACAAAGGGTTTTAATCTGATCCTCTGAAGCATCGGGTTTTAACAGGGTGTGATCGATGTATCCGGCCAGTTCTTTTTTGTTCATAAGTGAAACATACGGTGCATATAATCATATATCAAGGGGGCTTTCAAAGCTTATAGATTTGCATCATTACCGGGAAAACCTTAGTCTTTCACCATGAAATCGTTATATTCCCGGCTTGCCGGACAATGGGACACTCTCTTTCCTCCGGATTCTCAGCGCGTATTATTTCTTGATGAATTAATGCCCACCTCCGGGGCCCGAATTATTGAGGTGGGCTGCGGTACCGGGGCAACCGCTATCAGCCTGGCATCCCTGGGACATTCTGTGGCGGCCTCAGATCTGGATGAAGATATGATACTGATGGCTCGGGAATCGGCAGGGGAAAGTGTGGAATTCTCGGTAGATGATATGATTTCCGCTCTCCGGAAAGTCCCCTCTCAGTCGGCACATGCGGTTCTCTGCATGGGGAACACCCTGCCTCATCTTACCGCAGAGGGTGAACTGGAGCAGTTTTTTCAGGCTGCCGGAGCCGCTTTACTTCCCGGCGGATCGCTGGTAATCCAAATGCTCAACTATCCCCGGATTACCGCAATGGGCAGCTTGCAGCTTCCGGATCTTCAGGGAGAGGGTATCACCTTCCGCCGGAAGCAGACCTTTGACAAAGCGACCGGCCTGATTTATTTCGATACTGCAGTGATTGCCGGAAAACAGAAGGAGCAGCGCCGGCACAATCTGCGCCCCTTTGATGTTCAGGAGCTTGCATCTCCGGCAAAGGATGCAGGATTGGAGCCTACAGGTGTTTTCTGTGACTGGAAAAAAAGCCCCTTCGGGGGAGATAATCCCTGGCTGGTATCCCTTTATGAAGCACTTTGATTTTGTCATCGTCGGTGCAGGCAGTTCCGGCAGGACCGCAGTGGAAACCCTGAGTACTGAGGCCCCGGGGAGGTCAATTCTTCTGATAAATTCCGAAGAATCACTGCCGTATAAAAGAACCAGCATCAGTAAAAATGTCGTGAAGGGTTATCAGATGGATGCCTTTGCCGTTCATCCGGCAGCCTGGTATCAGGATAATGGTGTTGAACTGGTAAACGGGCAGGCCGCTCTCCGGATTGATGCTGAGGCTCATACCCTGGGTGTGGAATCTGAAACAATCTTGTATTCGAAGCTGCTGTTGGCAACCGGAGCCCGGCCCTGTATCCCTTTTACAGATCTTCCCCGGGGGAAGTGGTCGGCATTGTGGACGGCGGCCGACGGTCTGATTCTGCATGAGAAG
>Ga0164315_10001711_pt1 | contig 16551 bp, 13 predicted proteins | sample GuaBasSedimGuay6_FD_113737 | JGI IMG/M metagenome (GOLD analysis project Ga0164315, IMG submission 113737) | Subseafloor sediment microbial communities from Guaymas Basin, Gulf of California, Mexico - Guay6, Core 4569-2, 0-3 cm | ecosystem: Environmental > Aquatic > Marine > Hydrothermal vents...
ACCACGACCGGACCGGTGGCGATACCGATTCGCGCCGCCAGGTTTTCGCCCTCTTTTCCCTCATCCGAATTCAGGCCTTCTAACTCGTCGAGAATTTCCAAACCTGCGTGAATCGCACGTTGCGTTTCATCTTCATGGGCACGAGGGTAACCAAAGTAAGCCAGCATGCCATCGCCAAAGAAGCGCGCGACATACCCCTCGTAGCGCTCAACGCAACGCGTGCATATTTCCTGGTAGGTCAGAATCAAATCACGGTAGGCTTCGGCGTCCAGTCAACCACTCAGTTCAGTCGAATCGGCCAGGTCACAGAACATCACGGTCAGTTGGCGGTGCTCGGCTTCATGGACAGCATATTGGGAACCGCCGGGATTGGCCGTGGTGTTTTGCTCAATCGTTTCCATGCCCTCATCATCCAGGGTGGCCGCAGCTTTCAGTATCGTCATACGATGCCCGGCTGACTTTACACCGATGGCCTGGAGAACCTCGTGATCAAGGCTGGCGAGATGATCGAAATTGATGTCATTCTCGGCGAACGCTTGAGCGTACTGTTCAAGACCAAGGGCCGCGAGCCATTCAATAACAGTATTCACGATAATATTCGTCAGTTTTAAACCATTAATTGGGAGGAATTGTGATAAACAACAAGTACAGAATTCAAAATTCCGAGAGCAGTATACCAATTTACAGGGAATAGACCTGCCGGTCCCTGCATAGTCACCGATGGATTGTTATTGAAACCAAATGGCGCCCAGGGGCGGAATCGAACCATCGGTTAATCCGCACAAACGCTGGCCATGCGGAGAATAGCAATCTTAAACTCCGCGTATTAAGCGGATATTACTCTTGCCGATGAAGAGAATATCGATCATAATATCCGCACTCAATGCGGAGTTTATAGAGTGTATCTCTGGGAACAAAAAGACTGGCCAAACGTTACCTGGGATGAAAAAAAGCTGGCGACATTGCTGGCGAAAGTTTCCAGGAAACAAGGCCACTTGCTCGGAAGGATGGAAGCCCTGGGCTTTGAACTCCGAAAAGAAGCGCATCTCCGCATTCTGACCGAAGATGTTGTAAAGTCATCCGCAATCGAAGGCGAAAATCTGGATCCTGACCAGGTGAGATCATCGATAGCACGACGGCTTGGTATGAATATTGGCGGTCTCATGCCGGCAGACGGCGATGTCGAAGGCGTTGTTGAAATGATGCTGGATGCCACTGGCAACTACAGCAAAAAACTGACCGAAGACCGTCTCTTTGACTGGCATGCCTCACTGTTCCCAACAGGGCGAAGCGGTATGAGCAGTATCATTGTCGGCAACTGGCGTGATGATAGTAGTGGTCCCATGCGCATTGTTTCCGGGGCCATTGGTAAAGAGAAAGTCCATTACGAAGCCCCACCGGCAAAACGAGTTCCAACAGAAATGAAAGCATTCTTAAAATGGTTTGCCAAACCATGGGATATCGACCCGCTAATTGGCTCAGGCCTCGCGCATTTGTGGTTTGTCACGATCCACCCGTTTGAAGACGGCAATGGCCGGATCGCGCGCGCCATAGCCGATATGGCGCTTGCCCGCTCTGAAAATTCAGATCAGCGTTTTTATAGTATGTCGTCGCAAATACGTCGTGAGCGCAATGCCTATTACAATTTACTGGAGCGAACCCAAAAAGGTGATCTCGATGTCACGCGCTGGATGGAGTGGTTCCTTAGCTGTTCAGACCGCGCCATTGAGGGCGCACAAGGGACATTAGGCGCCGTCCTTTACAAGGCGCAATTCTGGGATCGATTTGCAAGAGAGCCACTAAACGAGCGTCAAATTAAAATCCTGAACAAACTACTTGATGGTTTTAAAGGAAACCTCACTACATCGAAGTGGGCGAAGATTGCAAAATGCTCGCAGGATACCGCCTACCGTGACATTCTGGATCTTGTCGAGCGGGGCGCCCTCCAAAAGGATCTCGGTGGCGGGCGCAGTACGAGCTATTCGCTGATGAATTGCTGATCGGTAAGCGAGAAGGAATATTTAATAGAGGACAGACCACGTTTTATCAGGGCACAAAGTTGGCGCATATTCATCTGATTCATTCTTTTGTCTGAGAGGAGCGTGAAACTAATCTCATCTATAAAGGTGTGTATCCCTCCACATCCACGGGCCTATTGGTCAATGAATAAAGTAAACTGTCACCATAATTCCCGGCCAGGCACGGCCTGAATAATATTGCGCCATTTAAGCGCTGGAAGAATCTTTTTATGAAAACTGTATTTCGTTTAATTCGCTGACCGCTTGGCCAAATCGTCATTTTCATTGACTGGCTCACGCGTCCAAAAATTCCGCTGTTTCCCCCGGAGAAACGAGAGGAGCTTGATGCCATAACATCGAACATGAAAATCTACCACTTCAAACAATGCCCGTTTTGCGTCAAAACCCGTCGCACCGTTCGTCGCCTGGGTTTGAATATAGAAACTCGCGATGCGCGCAACGATCCGCGCTGGAACCAGGAACTGATTAATGAAGGGGGTAAATATCAGGTACCCTGCTTGCGCCTGGTAAAAGAGGATGGCTCGAAGGAATGGATGTATGGGTCAAATAATATTATCCAGTACCTCGATAAGCGGTTCGGGTGAATTAGGCAGGGCCTTTTGCTTACTGTCCCGGGACTAAATCAAATCACCGACACCAGAATTCCCTGATTACGAACCTGAACTGATCGGCGGACAAATTGTAAAAAACAAAAGCGATGGTGCCCAGGGGCGGAATCGAACCACCGACACGAGGATTTTCAGAAAAATAGATGACTTATATTTCTTTATTTATCCACAACTTATGGGGCGTCCGTTGCAGGACTTTGCACCACAATGCATAACCATGCACAACTAATCCCCGCAAAACTCCGTGCGCTTGTAGAAAAAAACATCTTTATTTTGTAACCAACAAGCCTATAGCTCAGAAATCCGATTAATTGTTTCTACAATTCCGGAAACTCTAGCCTGGTTGATTTCTTCAGTTGGCATGTGTCCTGAAATTGCATCCACATCCCGAGTCACGCGAATTGGTGGCGCCGCAGGATCCGAAATTAGCAATCCCGTTGCACAGTCACCCAGAAACACCATGTCACCAGCAAGCTCACCGAGTTGAGTAACTGCAAGCGCAAGTATTTCCAGATTAGGATTTTGAGCTCTGGCTGTTGAATTGCTCCTAAATCTGACCCAGTATTTGCATTGAATATTACCCCATTCTGGCCCGGTCAACTCTTTGAAAAAGCAAGCCTATTTGGATTCTGAGGTGGGCTAACTATTAGATGCAAATACCTTCAAAAGTGGATCAATCGAGCGTGCAATTCAACAACCATACCTTCAATTCAATCCCGGACCGGCTATTCGGCGGCATTTATTCCTGCCTGCCGGCCGAACACGGCGCCGGACACAAGGCCGGTACCGCCGGGATAGTTGAAATAGAACAGGCCACCCACCAGTTCACCGGCGGCATAGAGGCCCGGAATGGGTGCCTGGTCGTCGCTGATTACCTGGCTGGTATGCGGGTCGATTCGCAAACCGCCGAAGGTGAAGGTAATTCCGCAGGTTATATGATAGGCCTCGAACGGACCATCATCGATGGTGTTCGCCCAATTAGACTTGGGTACCTCAAGCCCCTTGGTGTGCCGACCATCCTTGACGTTGGGATCGAACGCGACAGCGGTATTCACGGCCCGGTTGTAGCGTTCCATCTCGGCTACAAAGCCCGCTTTATCGACACCGTCCATCTTGTCTGCCAATTGCTCAAGCGTGGGGGCGGACACTTTGGACGCCTGTTTGATGCGGTATTCGTCACGCAGCAGATGGGTGACTTTCTGATCGAATACCTGCCAGGCAAACTGGTCTGGCTGCTCGAGAATCACCCGCCCATATTTGGCGTAAGTATAGTTGCGAAAATCGGCGCCTTCGTCCACGAAGCGCCGGCCCGTCGCATTGACCATGACCCCGAACGGATAGGAATGTTTCTGGAATCCGTCACCGACGGCAAGGTCACCGAACTCGGGAGCATTGTAGTCCCAGCCCACGGCGTGACAGCCGGACCAGTTACCGCAGGGCGACGCGCCGACATCCATTGCCATGCGAATGCCGTCACCCGTGTTGTATGCTGTGCCCCGAACCCGGGCCATTTCCCAACCGGGGCCGAGGTAGCGGGTCCGCCATTCGGCGTTTGATTCAAAACCGCCGCTGGCGACAACCACGGCGCCGGCCTTGATGTTATGGAACTCGCCATCTTTCTGCACCCGCACACCGGTAACCTTGTGGCCATCGAACAGCAGTTCTCGTACGCGGGCTCCGTAACGAATCTCGATGCCCGCGCGGCCAGCCAGTTGCACCTGCCGATCCACCAGCCCGGGGCCACCGCCCCAGGTTTCCAGGGTCAGGCCACCCCAGAATTTGAACCGGCCATCGACCTTGAACGCCTGGCGCCCGTATATGGGCATGAAGCGAATGCCCTTCTGCACCATCCAGCCCAGCGTATCGCGCGATCCCATCACCAGCCGTTCGCACAAATCGGGGTCGGTGCGAAAGCGGGTGATACGAAACATGTCGTCGTAAAACTGATCGGTTGTATAGAACCCGAAATCGGTAATGGCTATCTGCTCTTCCGACAGATCGGGACACAGGCTGCGGATGTCATCCACGCCGTCATAGGCGAACCGCATGGCGCCAGCGGTAAACCGGCTGTTGCCACCACTTAAGTCTTCGGGCGCCCGTTCGAGCACCAGCACCGAGACATTCTTTTCCCTGGCCGCCAACGCGGCACAAAACGCGGCATTTCCCGCGCCCACGATAATGACGTCGTAGCCGCTCATTGAGAATCCTCTATATCTGTTGTGAACAAGTCCTTGCGCAAGGTGCTTAGCGCCGCCGGATCGATCTTTACATGGATGACAGCCGCCACCCCTTCCGCCAACGCCGCATTTAACGCAGCACTCAGCTCCCCCGGTTTCTCGACGCGATAACCCTTGCCACCGCAACTGCGGGCAAAGTCGTCGTAGGGCGGACTGTTGATGTCCGCACCGAGCAGACGCCCTCCAAAAAATTCCTGCTGATAGGCTTTTTCCGCACCCCAGGCGCCATTGTCGAGGACAATGGCGATGACGGGTAGATCATGACGCAGAGCGGTGGTGAATTCCGCCAGGGTAAAGCCGAAACCACCATCGCCGATGATCGATATCACGGGACGATCGGGTGCCGCCGCCCGGGCGCCGAGTGCTGCGGCATAACCGAAACCCACCAGCCCGAAATCCAGCGGTGTCACCAGCGCTGGAGTCTGATAATGCGCCATCCGGTCGGCAGCCTGCAGACAGGCATTCCCTGTATCCAGGGTAACAATGGCATTCTTTGGCAAGGCAGCGCGAATTTCACCCAGCGCGCGGCGTGGGTGCATAGGCTCGGATGTGTTTGCGGCTTCTGCATCGCGTTCTTTCAACAGGCCTGCGTGATCCCTGTGAAACGCGTCTCTCCATTCGGCCCACATTGAACCATTGATGTCGCCGGCCTGATCGAGGATCGCTTCGGCCGCGACCCTGGCATCCGCCTGAATGCCGAGCTCGACCGGAAAATAGCGCCCGATAGCACTGCCTTCGATATCGATCTGGATCAGCTTCGCATCGTGCGAAATATAATCGTGGCTATGGAAAGTGGAGTTAAAGCCAAGGCGTGCTCCGATCACCAGGATCAGGTCGGCTTCACGGGTCAACCTGCTGGCCACGCGGTTGCCGCGCGGGCCACCCTGACCGGCAAACAGCGGATGATCGGCTGGCATTACGTCGGCGTGGCCGGTGGATGCCACCACGGGCAGTTGAAGCTGCTCCGCAAGGCGTGCCAGCGCCTCGGCGCCACCCGCCCATTTTAACCCGCCACCGGCAAAAATTACCGGGCGCGTGGCGGATCGAAGCAACTGAATAATAGCCGATATGTCCGCTGCTCCAGGTCCACCGGCGCGGGCGATGGACAATGCGCCAAAAGCAGGCTCAGCAACCTGCGCGGCGAACAGGTCGCGCGGCACGTGCAGAACCACCGGACCGCGGCGTCCACTCATCGCCAGGCGCATCGCATCGACGAGCATCACGGGCAGGCGTTCGGCATCGGTTACCAGCAGGGAGCGTTTGCAGATGGGCTGAAACAGGGCAACCTGGTCCACTTCCTGAAAGGTATCCTTGCCCAGATCGGCACGGCTGATGGCACCAGCGATCACCACCAACGGGGAATAAGCCAGGCTTGCCTCGGCGACGGCGGTGGCGAGATTCACCACCCCCGGACCGGCCTGGGCACCGAGAACAATGCCCGGCCCACCATTGATGCGCGCATAGGCATCGGCCATGTGCCCGGCTGCTCGCTCATCCCGGGCACCGATATAGGCGATGCCGCGATCTGCGTACATGGCATCAAACAATTCCAGCATGGAGCCGCCGAGCAAGCCGAACACGGTGGTAATCCCTGCGTCCTTGAGGACTCGATAAACCGCTTCGCCTCCGGAAATATTTGTCATTTAACTCAACACCTCTCTGCCTGCGATAAAACCTTCGTAAACCGCTTCTTCCGCGGTGCGGGGGGTAACACAGTCGCCAATCGATAGCACCGGGAACGCGCTGTCGACCAGTTGTGAACTGAGCTCACCAACCGCGTCATGCCCGAGCGACAGCACCAGGGTATCGATACCGTCGAACACCATCGCTTCCTGGGTCAGCGTGTCCTGAAAATAAACGCTATCACCATCCACGCCATAGAGCCTGGCGTGGGTTCGAATGCTCACACCCAGCCGGTGCAAGCGTCCGACATAGTGATTGCGCGTATAGATTTGTAGCGATTCACCGGCCATTGCCGCGTTGGTGCAAAGCGTCACCGAGCAACCGGCGAGCGCCAGTCGCTCCGCCAGTCCAAGACCCACCCAGTCTGCGCGCCAGTCGGCAACAACCACCGACGTGCCGATGGCCGCCTCGTCGCGCAGCACTTGCCAGGCGGTAACCACATGGTTTTCATCGCGACCATCAAACTTCGGTACATAGGGTATAGCTCCGGTTGCAACAATGACGGCATCAGGACCGAGTGCCTGGATTTTCTCCAGCGTCATAGTTGATCCAGTGACCACCTCGACACCCGCTCGGCTTAGCTCACCCGACAGGTTCGTGACGATACCGCCGAATTCCTCGCGCCCGGGCAAATTCCGCGCCAACAGGGCCTGACCACCCAGTTGCGCGGTGGCTTCATAAAGCGTAACCCGGTGTCCGCGTTGCGCCGCTGTTACCGCCGCTTTCATACCGCCCGGGCCACCCCCGATGACGACGACTTTGCCGGCCTGTTTAACCGGCTCCAGGTCAGCAAGCGTTAATTCGCGTCCGGAAACCGGGTTTTGAATGCAGGATATGGAAAGCCCTTTATGGGCCCTTCCAATACAGGACTGGTTGCATCCAATGCAGGCACGAATGTCGTCCAGTTGATAGGCGTAAGCCTTGTTCGGCATTTGCGGATCAGAAATCAATGCGCGGGTCATGCCGCACAGATCGGCCTGGCCGGCGCGCAGAATACCCTCGGCCACCTGGGGTTGATTAATACGTCCCGTGACCACCACTGGCTTGTGGGTAACCGAGCGGATCAATTCCGAATAGGGTGCGGTGTATCCGCTTTCCAGGCCCATGGGAGGAACCACATGAACGGATCCGCCCAACGACGCAGAAGTCCCTGCAACAATGCTGAAGTAATCCAGATCACCCGCCAGGGAGGTACAAATCCGTGCCACGAGATCGCTGTCCAGACCATTATCATCCATTTCATCGCCGGAGATGCGCAGACCAAGAGCAATATCCGGCGCAGACTTCCGTACCGACTGAATGATCTCCCGCACAAAGGTCAGTCGCCGCTGGTAATCACCACCATAGGCATCGTCGCGCAGGTTGGTGTGCGGATTGAGGAACTGCGATGGCAAATAACCCTGATTGGCAACAATCTCGACACCGTCATAGCCCGCCGCCGCGAGGTATCCAGCGGCCCGGCCATAACCGGCAATCACATCCCTGATCAATGCTTCTGGCATGGGCTGCGGCATGATATGAAAGCGTTCGTTGGGAACCGCCGAGGGTGCATAGGCTGACGGGATCAGTCCGCTGGTGGACGACAGTAGCTCCCGCCCCTGGTGAAAAAGCTGCCCGAAAAGCTTGCTGCCACAGGCATGTATTCGCTCGGCCAGCGCGCGGTATGGCGGAATGCAGGCTTCATCCAGCGCCATCAGCAGATTACCGGAGAACATGGCGGTTTCGTGAATGGCAATGATCTCGGTGACGATCAAACCAGCCCCGCCGTGGGCGCGCGCTTCGTGATAGGCGATGAGTTCTTCCGAGGGGTGTTCGTGGGCCAGGTAGGTATGATGACCGGTGGAGACGATACGATTAGGGATCGTCACCGGACCGATTTCGATCTCGGAAAACAGATTGGGGAAATGCTCACCAGCCTCGACACTCATGCTTAATCGATCCGTGCCGTGACGGCCTTGGTCGCGCTATAGTTGGCCAGCGCCGCCAGGCCTTTTTCCCGACCGATGCCACTGTCACCAAATCCACCGAATGGCACCGTGTCTCCGGCAGAGTGATACTCATTGATGAAGACCTGTCCCGCGACGATGTCGCGCGCCAGTTTAAGCGCATTGGTCATATCACGGCTGTAAATACCGGCGGCAAGCCCGTAGCGGGTGCTGTTGGCAACAGCCAGCGCGCTTTCGATATCAGCCACCGGCTGAATACACAGCACCGGACCGAAGACTTCGTTCTGTGCCAGCTCATCATCGACGGGCACCTCGTCGACGATGGTGGGCTGGTAAAAATACCCGTTATAGCCAGACACCTCGACGCGGGCACCACCCGTCAGAATCTCGAGACCCCGCGCTCGGGCGCTGTCAACGAAACCTTCGACACGGGCCAGCTGGGTTGCCGAAATCAGGGGTCCCATGTCCGGATCGTCCAGACCGCAGCCAATGGTGATAGATTTTACGCCGGCAACCAGACGGTCTCTGACTTCGGCATGAATTGACCTGTCGATCACCAGGCGCGTGCCGGCCGAACAGATCTGGCCGGCATTGGAATAGAGCTCCCTGAGGATATCCCCGACCGCCTGGTCGAGGTCAGCATCGGCCAGAACAACGATAGGCGACTTGCCGCCAAGCTCGAGGGTTACCCCGGCTACATGATCTGCTGCGGATCTCATTACCGATTTGCCGGTGGCGACCGACCCGGTAAAGGTGAGGTGGTCGACGTCCGGGTGCGCAGCCAGCGCCGCACCAGCTGCCTGACCCAAACCACTAACCACGTTACAGACCCCGGCAGGAAGTCCCGCGTCGAGCATGATCTGCCCCAGCAGCAAGGTGGAAAGCGGCGTCTGTTCTGCCGGTTTGATAACCGCCGTGTTGCCGCAGGCCAATGCCGGCGCGAGGCCCCGTGCCGCCGTGGTCAATGGCACATTCCACGGCGCAATGTGCCCGGTGACACCAACCGGTTCCAGCTGCGTGTAACTCAGCCGGCTACGCCCGCGCGGGATTGTGTCACCCTGCAGCTTGTCGCACATGGAGCCGTAATAGGCGAAATAGTCGGCGGCCCGATGGGCTCCCTGCGTTGACACGGAAATCGGCTTACCCGCATCGAGGCATTCGAGCATACCGAACTGATCGGCGGCGCTACGGATATGCTCCGCGATCGACATCAGGCACTGACCCCGCTGTTTCGGCGCCAGATCTCGCCAACGACCTTTAAGGGCTGTTCTCGCGGCAGCCACCGCAGCGTCGATATCACCGGAATTTCCAGCGGGACAGGTGCCCAGCACTTTCGCGGTTGCCGGGTCGATAGTTTCGATCAGCTGGCCGTCTCCCGCGGGACGGTGTTCTCCATCGATAAACAATAGCGGTGATAACTGCGCTTCGGTCAGTAACTCGCTGTGCCTAGTCATTCAAACCGGCCCCGACAGGTTGCGCTGGAAGCATAATATCGTACTGGCTACGGAGCATGGCATCGACCGCAGGGTCGAGATGGACAGAATGAGGCCCGGCGAGTATCTCGCGAGCCCTGTCACGCGCTCGAGCCAGCATGTCCAGTGATCCGTCTTCCACCCAGCCGTCGGGTGTCTGCCGGTCGGCGACCTGTGGATACACATAGTCGGTTTCCATGCGTTCCAGTGTCTGCGGATGGCCGAGATAATGTCCGTCACCGGTTACCACGTCACGAATGGAATCCATCGCCAACGTTTCGGCGGTGACCTCAACTCCATGCACGCTGCGCAGCACACCGCCGAGCATATCATTGTCGATAATAAAACTTTCCAGTGAACTGCCCAGCATGCTGGCAAGGGTGCCGCAGGCGTGTGAAATCATGTTGCATCCCGCATGGGCAGCCAGCGCCACGGACAGGCTTTTTTCATACCCGGCCTGGGCATCGTGCACCTTCGCGTCCGAGTACCCGGCGATACATGCCACGGGCAACTGGTAATGTCGCCCCATTTGTGCGGCCGCCGCCATCACCACGGCCTGCTCGCCGCCGCCGCCGCACATGGCGCCGGTACGCAGATCGGAAACCAGTGGTTTGGGCGCAAAGATGATCGCTGCACCGGCATCAACCAGCCAGGCAAATACAATCCCCGCGAGGGATTCCGCCACTGCCTGTACGATCGACCCCGCCAGGGTCACCGGGCTGGTGGCCCCCATCTGCCCGGCTGAAATCAACTGTACCGGAATACCATGGCGTACCGCCTGTTCGACAATTTCGCAGGATTCGGTGGCAAAGCGCATCGGTGGTACAACGTGCGTGGCCATGATGGTAAGGAATGGCCGCTGCCGAAAGTTATCTTCACCTCCGGCGACCGCATAACAGATTTCGGCAATGGTTTTGACATTTTCGGGCAGGGTCGCACTGATACAAATGTGCTTTGAGGTGCCGGCCAGGCAGGCATACAGTGTATTGATATCGAGCTGCAGGGGATTCGGCGCATCGGTGCCGACTACCGGTCGACTGAAAAAGTGAATATGTTCCTGCTGGTCGACAATACGGGCCATGTCATACAGGTCACGAATGGTGGTTTCACGGTAATTCTGCGTCTCCATATCCAGAATTCGGGGGGCCGCGCCGCCGCTGCCGACATGCACCCGCGCACCCGATATATCCAGGTGATAACTGTCCCTGCGTGACCACAGGGTTACATCGCGCCGAATCCCGGCAATCGTATCCGCTACCAGGGCCCGGGGAAACAGCAACCGCCCATGGTCGGTGAATGTGCCGCCGTTTGCGGTCACAATGTCAATCATGCATTCGGGCGCCTGTGACAGGCCAAGGGTTTCGAGCAGATCGAGAACCGCCTCGTGTATCTGATCGATGTCACCCGTGCTCAGGGGTTGGAACTTGCCGCCGGTAACGCCGATCCATTTTGATTGACTGGTGTCCAGAACAGTACGTTGATGTCGTTCCTTGCGGGCGTTTCGACGCCGGCGTGTTGAACCTTGATTTCCCCTCGATATGATAATAATGCCTCAATTTAATTCATCTGTTCAGCATTTAATCAAACCTGTATTTGCGATACAAATGATATATAGTTCCCTATCAGATGAATTTATTACATCTATAGAGAAATTCATGACCGCTTCCCTTACCGCGTTAAGAGCTTTCGAGACCGCAGCGCGGCATTTGAGCTTCAAGCTGGCCGCGAATGAACTGAACCTGTCTGCCACAGCGATCAGTCATCAGGTCAGATCGCTGGAACAGGCCCTGGGCCACGCCCTGTTTTATCGCCAGGTACGCCGGGTGAGCCTGACCACAGAGGGTGAAGAACTGATGCGGACGCTGACGCCGGCGTTTCAATCGATTAATGCGACGGTGGAAAAGCTGCAGCAGCAAACCAGTCGCCACACGGTAACACTCGGCGCAGGACCCATCTTCGGGTCGCGCTGGCTAGCGCCCCGTCTGGGACTGTTCTGGCGACAAAATCCGGATATCGATCTGCGGATTCATCACTCTCCCCTGCCGGTACACCTGCAGATGGCGCGCTACGATATCGCGGTAGCCTGGGGTCTGAATAACTGGCAGACGCTGCAATCCGATCTATTGCTCAGGATTCAGGTAACACCGGTTTACGCGCCTGATGCGGTTTTTGCAGGCGACGTAATCCAGGACCCTAAGGATCTTTTGAAACTTCCATTGTTACATTATCGGGATCAAAGGGGTTGGCGACAATGGCTAGAGACGATGAATGTACGATTACCGAAACAACTCCCGGGCATCATTTTTGAGGATGCGAATGTCCAATTGCAGGCCGCTCTTGAGGGACAGGGCATTGCATTGGGATTCCTGCCGCTAATTGCAGACGAGATATCGGTTAGGCGCCTTATTCGACCCTGGCCCGAGACGGTTGAGCCAATTGAGTCATACTATCTGCTATATCAACAGGGATCACTAAATCGAAACCCGGTGGCGCGTGTTCGCGACTGGATGCTTGCTATAGGCCCCGGGGTGCATGGGAAGCCCGGATAAGAATAATGGTATTCGACATTACTGTAGCCTGAGTCGATAACATTTGGTTTTGTGACCGCCTTTAGTCGGAATCTATGCGAAGTCGGTTTGTTGCAGGCGCTGAAGTTTCTTTTAACAGCCAGTCACTAAACGATTGCAAGGGTTCACTGCCTGCCTTTGCGGTTGGCGTCGAAAAATAGTACGCGGCATCTTTACTGGAACTGGATTCAAACAGCTTTTCCAGTGCCCCGGAACTGAATTCGCCTTCGAGAAATTCCTCCACGGCGAGGGCAATTGCCTGTCCGTCCAAAGCCAGTTGTAACGCGATGACACTATCCCTTACCGTTGTACTGGTATTTCGATTGACGAATTCAGTACGGTTAACACTAAACCATTGTTGCCACATGCGATGATCAATCTCGTGAACCAGTACATGCTGCTGAAGTGTTTGGGCATTCTGTGGCCGTCCATGTAGATCGAGATATCGAGGGCTGGCGACAGGTACCAGATGAGGCCTGATCAGTTCCACCGAGTCATAGCTTTTCCAGTCACCGTAACCCCATGCGATGACGGCATCCAGCTCATCATTTTCAAAACCGGCCATATCGGGTGTATGCGTTAAACGCAGGGCAATATCCGGATGCGCCAACCAGAAATGACTCAAACGCGGCGACAGCCACCGTGATGCGAATAGTGAGCCCACGCCGATTGTCAACGTCCGCTCCGCACTCTGTGGAATGATCGTTTCAATGGCGCCTGACACGATTGTGAAAGCCTGGTTGCAGGCTTGCTGCAGATGAAACGCAGCCGGCGTTGCTACAATTTTACGATGCTGTCGTTCAAACAGCAGAACGCCCAGTCGTTGCTCCAATGCCTTTACCTGCGCACCAACGGCTGCGGGGGTCACCGCAAGCTCCTCGGCGGCTCGTTTGAAACTTCCGAGGCGAGCTGCAGATTCGAAAGCCCTTAGACTCAGCAAAGGTGGCAGTTTGTTAAACATGTTGGTATAGAATTTCTATCTCAAAGATGAAATTCTTATAGTTTGACAGCTTCAATCTCTACTGACTACCATGCAGCCTAATCTCTTATAGATCGGTCCTATGGCAAATCAAGGCTTACCGCTGGCAGCGGAATATTATACTGACGAAAAATTTTTCCACCTCGATAGGCACAATATTTTCTTTCGCAGCTGGCAATGCGTCTGTCATCAGTCCGAAGTGGCCAATCGCTGGTTTTCAGACGGCAGCCTGCCCGATGTGGAGGTTGAGGCCTTGATGCATATACACAAAACCACAACAGGGGCCGAAGATGAAATCGTTGTCTCGAAAATCCAGACAGGTATGGAAAGCCGGGCCTTCGGACCCGGCCCCTATATTCTCGGTGACGGTATCGGCGCTCTAAGCGAAGTCGGGGTCAAACACTTTCATGAGCTATACCGCACGGCATCCGCAATTTCCCAGGAGGTGGGCATCGATGGCGACTGAATCTTCAACCCAGGAATACACTGCGCGCATAGAACTCGCGGCGCTATACCGGCTCGCGGTAAAGTTCGGCTGGACCGATGTGACCAGCACGCACATTTCCGCGCGCATAGGTGACGACCCCGATCACTACCTGTTGAATTCCTATGATTTCATGTTCGACGAAATCAAGGCATCCAACCTGACGCGAATGAGTTATGACGGAGAACGGTCCGAGTCCGGTCGGACATTGAACCTGGCCGGCCATCTGATTCACTCGGGTATTCTGAAGGCACGCCCGGAAATCAATTTCGTATTTCACAGTCATACTCGCGCGGGCATTGCCGTTTCGGCAATGCCCGATGGCCTGCTACCTTTGTCACAACACGCCGGGTTTGTGCTGGGCACCCTGTCGAGCCACCCCTACCAGGATTCCACCGCGGTTGCCGATGAAGGCGCGCTGCTGGCTGCGGATCTGCAACAAAACTATGCCATGTTGCTGCAAAACCATGGCTTGCTGGTGGTCGGACGCACCGCCGCCGAGGCCTTCGCTTATCATTACTATCTTGAGATGGCCTGCAAGATTCAGGTCGATATTTTGAGCTGCACCGACCATCCAGTCAAAATCACCGACGAGGCGATGCAAGCATTGCATCAATGGGGCTCACCTGAATCCGGCCCGCAGGGAGAAATGCAGTGGCCCGCACTGATGCGCATGCTGGATCGGGAACAACCCGACTATCGGAACTAGTTCGGTGCCCGGGACCGTGTCAGACGCCTCTATTCTGGTACTGGCTCCAGAGCCAGAGAAATTGAGGCCAGCATTTACAGGAAAAATAGATCCAGCAGCGGTCTGCTATCTCTCGGACCTGTCCATGGCGACCAGCACTGCTGCCGATGTAAATCCTGCAATCGTCCTCATGTTTCGCGACACCGGATTCGACGGACCGGAGTTTCGAACACTCACCCACCATGCTTCAGTTAAGTGGGTCCACGTGAGCGGCTCGGGATATGAACACATTCTGCCGCTCGAGCGTGACGACCTGCTGATCACCAACGGCCAGGGACTGCGCAGCCGCAATCTCGCGGAAATGGCCGTCGGCGCCATGATTTCAATCAATTCGGGACTGATTCGATACCATGAGCAGCAACGGAATAAGCGCTGGCAACCCAACCAGTTTGTGCCACTAGAAGGACAAACCTTACTGCTGGTCGGAACCGGATTGATCGGTCGCTGGGTAGCTCACTACGCCCGCACCCTCGGCATGCGAGTCATCGGCGTCAATCGCAGCGGGACGCCTGTCGAAGCGTTTGACGACGTCAGGCCCATGGCAGAACTGGACGATATACTGCCCCTGGCCGATGTGGTATCACTGCATTTGCGCCTGAATGACGACACCCGCGGTCTGTTTAATCGCGACCGCTTCAAACGCATGCGGACAGGAACACTGTTTATGAACACTGCGCGAGGCGGTCTGGTCGATGAATCAGCACTGATCGATGCGCTTCACAGTGGCCAGTTGCGCGCCGCCTATCTCGATGTATTCGAAACCGAACCCCTGCCAGAATACAGCCCGCTCTGGTCGCTGGAAAATGTTTTGATCAGCCCACACGCCGCGGACATGATTTCTGACTGGGAATACAAAGCAGCCGAATTTTTCGTCGAAAATTACCAGTGCTGGAAAAGCGGGAAAGATTTAATAAACGTAATTCATATGCCATCGGCCTAGCCAGGGAGAAGTCACATGCCAGAATTGAGCCAGTGCTTGACCCGGTTTTCACCTTCATTGATTGGCGAGATGTCCGATCTTGCCAGGCAAATGATACTGGACGGAAAGCCTGTCTACGATTTGACCTCCGGCGAGCCCGATTTCGATACCGATCCCGCAGCTTGCCTGGCAGGCCATGCGGCGATTGATAACGGGGAAACAAAGTACACCGCAACGGATGGCTCCGCCCCGATGAAAGCCGCAATTCGCAGAAAGTTCCTGCGTGAAGGTCACCCCTCCTATGCAGATGATCAACTGGCCGTCGGTAGTGGTGCCAAACCGTTGCTGGCCAATATTCTAATGACACTGCTGAATCCCGGTGACGAAGTCATCATACCGGGCCCGTGCTGGGCATCTTATCCGGGTATGGTCAAAGCGCTGGGGGCAGACGCGGTGATCGCGATGTGCGACTCGGCCACCCGATATCGGCTTGACGCAATACTGTTGAAAGAATCCATTACCCCGCAAACTCGCGCCATCATTCTGTGCACACCGAGTAATCCGACCGGGACGATATATTGTCGCGAAGAGCTACTGGCTCTGGCCGAAGTTTTACGCGAACACCCACAAATCTGGATTATCGTTGACGAGATCTATTCCGAGATTCTGTACGACGGCTTGTCACACGAATCCCCGGCGGTTGTTGCGCCGGATATGCAGGATCGAATTATCACCATTAACGGCGTCTCCAAAAGCTACGCCATGACTGGCTGGCGGATCGGCTATGCGGCGGGACCGCGACCAATGATGGATGGCCTGCGCCAACTGATGAGTCAGGTTGCCGGATCCCCTTGCTCGATCAGTCAGGC
>Ga0164315_10001712_pt1 | contig 16551 bp, 16 predicted proteins | sample GuaBasSedimGuay6_FD_113737 | JGI IMG/M metagenome (GOLD analysis project Ga0164315, IMG submission 113737) | Subseafloor sediment microbial communities from Guaymas Basin, Gulf of California, Mexico - Guay6, Core 4569-2, 0-3 cm | ecosystem: Environmental > Aquatic > Marine > Hydrothermal vents...
CTGGCAAACAGGGGACCATCGTGACGGGCCATATTCATAAACAGTACGACCTTTTGCTCCTCTTCTGTGAGGTATTCGATCCCTGAGGCATTATGAAGACTTCTGATCACATCGGGATCCCAGCTGTCCCATACCGGATTCTGGGAGTGAAGGGAGTGGCATAAAATGAGCAGGAGGATAAAGAGACTGTTTTTCATGAATCTATTTCTAAGGAGAATATAATTTAATGGGCATCAAATGCTGTGCCAGTATCCAGGTTCATATAGATGTCATAGTCCTCAAATACTTTAAATCCAAGGCTCCTGTAGAGATGAATCGCATGGAGGTTGGACTGGTGAACTTCCAGTTTCATGGGCGCGTTTTTCTCACGTGCAAACTCCAGCGATTTTAAGGCCAGTGAACGGCCCAGTCCTTTTCCCTGTAAATCGGGCCTGATGGCAAAATGGTGCAAATAAAGCCTTCGGCCGTCCCAGGTGATCCAGGATGTCCCGGCCACAAACCCGGTGGGTTCCTCTTCCATTACCATAAATTTGCCCCCGGACTGGTTACAGCGAACGATAATTTCAGCCGTATCTCCTCTTTCGGTGGTATAGATACCCGTCTCTTTCCACAGGGCTTCCACCTGGGGGAAATCTTCAGGTCGGTAATCCCGAATCAACATAGGAACTTATGCTTTAATCACATAAACCTGGCCGCTTTCATATCGAATGACCTTTACAGATTCACCCTTCTCGACGAATCCATACTCAGCCTTGGCATCATAGATCTTTTCATTGATCTTCACCCGGCCCGACGGGCGCAGAACCGTATGGGCCACACCAGACTCTCCCAACAACGATTGTTGTTCTGTGTCCACTGCGATATACCCCTCTTCCACCTGTTGTTCACTTTTCAGGGAAAGGTTACTGAAAGCTGTGGAGGTAAGTAGTTTTTTGGTGGTCCATAAAGAGAGAATTACTCCCATCAATACGGACACCAGCACCAGGCTCAGGGACTTCATCAGCAGACCTAGGCCTTCTCCCGTGAACTCGGGATTTTCAAAAACCACATTGTCCACCAGGCTCAGGGTGAGTCCTGTGATCATGGCAATGATCCCGGCCACTCCGGCCACTCCGAATCCGGGTATGGCAAAAATCTCCACCATGATGAGGATAACACCTATAATAAATAGAAGAAGTTCCCAATTTTCGGCCATGCCTTCGAGGTATAGTGGAGCGAAATAGAGCAAGGCCGCAACCAACGAAGCCGCCAGTGCAAATCCTATTCCGGGCGACTGCAGCTCGAAGTAGATACCCCCGATAATAATCATAATCAGCACCCCGCTGATCATTGGATTGATCAGGAATCCGATTACCTTGTCCATGCTTGTAGGGGTGTAAGACTTTAATTCATATTCCTCTATTCCCAGCTTATCGATCACATCCTTTAATGACTCTGCAGTTCCCTCACAGTAACCGAATTCGATGGCCTCCGAAGCGGTGAAGGTCAATACCTGTCCTGTGTCACTTATCCCTTCCACATATAACTTGGGATCGACCATGGCTTCGGCGATGGTTGGATTGCGGTGCCACTTATAGGTGGTATCTATCCCGTTAACCAGGGTGTCTTTCCCATGGGCTTCAGCTGTGGCACGCATGGTGGCACGCATGTAGGATTGGTATTTATCCGGTACCTGTTCGCCCGTCTGGTTTACCACAGTGGCTGCCCCGATCTTTCCACCAGGTTTCATGTATATGCTGTCACATGCAATGGCAATGAGGGCACCGGCCGATGCTGCATTATCATCTATAAATACATGAACCGGAACGCGTGCATTCAGGAGTTTGGTACGGATGGAATCGGCAGCACTGACCTCTCCACCATAGGTATTCAGATGTAAAATGATCACATCGGCCCCCAGCTCATAGGCCTCTTCAAGGGCCTCCTGAGTGATGCGCCAGGTAGGTTTTGCAATGTTATCCATTATGGCAAAGGAATAGACCAGAATCTTATCTCCTGTAAGGCTGTCGGTTTTGATCAGTCCGGAAGGGTTTTCATGATCGGCCCGTGTGCTGTCGGGCGCCAGGATCTGGCTGCTGAAAACCAACACCAGAAGTGCCAATACAACCATATATATAGATCGTTTCATAATGAGGGATTGTATCATCAAAAGTAAGAATATTTTCTGCTAAATTTGTGGGGTTGCCCAAAACATGCACCCCGGGCATTTAAGAAGCTTAATATTTACCAGATGAAATTAAATAAACTTACGGCCATCTCACCAGTCGACGGCCGGTACAGATCCAAAGTTGAAGCGCTTTCAGACTATTTTTCGGAGTACGGACTTATCAAATACAGGGTCATGGTGGAGGTGGAGTACTTCATTGCCCTCTGTCAGTCCGGAATCCCCCAGCTGGCAGAAGTGAAAGCAGAACAATACGAAAGTCTCAGGTTGATCTACGCCGACTTCTCGGTGGAAGATGCCCAGGAGATCAAAGATATCGAAAAGGTAACCAACCACGATGTGAAAGCAGTGGAGTACTTTGTAAAAGAGCGGTTTAAAAAGTTGGGGTTGGATGCCTTTATGGAGTTTATTCATTTTGGACTTACCTCCCAGGATATCAATAACACAGCCACTCCGCTTTCCCTTAAAGATGCCATGCAAACTGTCTATTACCCTATGCTGGATCAACTCACCCAGGACCTGGAGAGACTGGCTTCAGAGTGGGATCAAATCCCCATGCTCGCCCGCACCCATGGGCAGCCCGCTTCGCCCACCCGGTTAGGGAAGGAGATAAGGGTGTTTATCGAGCGACTGGATGTGCAACTGGAGCAGTTGGAGGAGATTCCTGTCCCGGCCAAATTTGGCGGAGCCACCGGAAACATGAATGCACATGCGGTCACCTATCCGGAAATTGACTGGTTCAGCTTCGGTGAGCGGTTTGTGGGTGAGATTCTTGGTTTGAAACGATCCTGGCCCACCACACAGATTGAACACTATGATAACCTGGCGGCCATGTTTCATGCCTTCGAGAGAATCAATAACATCCTGCTGGACCTGGCACGGGATTTATGGACTTATATATCCATGGATTATTTCAAGCAGAAGATTAAGAAGGGAGAGATTGGTTCATCAGCTATGCCCCATAAGGTGAATCCCATCGATTTTGAAAATGCCGAAGGGAACCTGGGACTGGCTAATGCTCTGTTTGCCCACCTGGCCTCCAAGTTGCCTGTTTCCAGGTTACAGCGCGATCTCACCGATTCAACTGTATTGCGGAATGTTGGCGTTCCTTTGGGTCATACCCTGATTGCCATGCAGTCGATGATCAAAGGGTTGGGCAAACTCATTGTAAATGAATCAGCCATACGTGACGACCTGGAGCGGAACTGGGCCGTGGTGGCTGAGGCCATTCAATCGATCCTTCGCCGTGAGAACTACCCCAAGCCCTATGAAGCCTTACTGGAACTCACCAGAACAAACAAAGGGGTGACTGAGAAAACCATCCATGAATTTATAGGGGGGCTTACTGTGGGTGATGAGGTGAAAGAGGAATTGATGAAAATAACTCCCTGGAATTATACAGGATTATAATATGAAAAGATTTATAAAGATTTTAAAATACCTGATACCCTATAAGTGGCTGGTTACACAAAATATTGGATACAATATTCTGGGAGCCTTCTTTGCACTCTTCTCATTTGCCATGATTATCCCTTTTTTGAGTGTGCTATTTGGGAACCAGCCAGTGGTTACCGAAACCATGAAATTTGCTTTGAGCACAGAGTACTTTTTACATACCCTTAACTATTACATGGGACTGATCATGGTAACGCATGGTAACAACGGTGCCCTTGTACTGGTGAGTTCGCTGGTGGTCATATTCAGTCTGCTTAAAAATGGATTTATTTTTCTCTCTAACCATGTGCTGGCTCCTGTACGTGCCTATGTTGTCAGGGATATTCGAAACGATATTTACCGGAAGGTTCTGAAGCTTCCTCTTTCCTATTATACAGAAGCCAGGAAGGGCGATGTGATGGCCCGGATTTCAAATGACGTACAGGAGATTGAGATCTCCATTGTGAATTCCTTATCTATGCTCTTCAGGGATCCTTTCACAGTGATCCTCTATATGGTCATTCTCTTTACAATTAGTTTTCAGCTGACCGTGTTTGTACTTATCCTGTTGCCGTTATCCGGAATCCTCATTGGCCGCGTTGGCCGGTCCCTGAGAAAGACCACATTTAAAGGCCAGCAAAGACTGGGAGATTTGATGTCACTGCTTGAGGAGACCCTTTCAGGGTTAAGGATCATAAAAGCTTTCAACGGCGAGAGCAAAATGGAGAGAAAATTCCTCTCAACCAACAGACTTTATGCTATACTTTTCAGGCAGGCCGCCCGTCGCCGTTATCTGGCCAGTCCCATCAGTGAATTTCTGGCCACACTGGTATTGATGATTATCATGGCTTATGGTGGATCGCTTGTGCTTGCCGGGTTGGGAGGGATGACCGGTGAGAACCTGATCTTCTTCCTGATTGTTTTCAGCCAGCTGATTCAACCGGCTAAAAACATCACCACGGCTTACTTCAGTATCCAGAAGGGTATGGCATCGGTGGATAGGGTGGATGAGCTTTTACTGGCTGATGATAAGATTCCGGAGAAGCCCGATGCACTGGATATTGACACTTTTAAGGAGAGCATCGAATACAGGAATGTCTCATTCAAATATGAAAAAGAATATGTATTGCGGGATGTTTCGTTTACCATTGAAAAAGGAAAGACCGTTGCGCTGGTGGGGAAATCGGGTTCGGGGAAATCTACCCTGGTGGACCTGCTCCCAAGGTTTATGGATACCACCATGGGGGAGATTCTCATTGACGGAGTACCGGTGAAAGACTATAAAGTCAATTCGCTGAGGATGCAAATGGGTATTGTGAGTCAGCAATCAATTCTCTTTAACGATACCTTCAGAAATAACATTGCTTTTGGAAGTAGAAAGGGAATTATCAGTGAGGAACTGATTGTGGATGCGGCAAAAGTGGCCAATGCTTATGAATTCATTGTGGAGACCGAAAACCAATTCGATGCCGGTGTGGGTGAAGGAGGAGGGAAGCTGAGTGGAGGCCAGAAACAGCGGATCAGCATTGCCAGGGCAGTGATGGCCAATCCACCCATCCTGATACTCGATGAGGCCACTTCGGCGCTGGATACTGAGTCAGAGAAGCTGGTTCAGGATGCCATTGTCAACTTGATGAAAAACCGTACCTCCATCGTTATTGCCCACAGGCTTTCCACCATCAAGCATGCCGATTTAATTCTGGTCATTGACGAGGGCAGGATTGTGGAAAGAGGAACCCATGAGGACCTGATCAGGAACAAGGAGGGCCTATATACAAAACTTCACACCATGCAAATGTTCTAGGGTGCTATGAAAATCAGTGGTTTTACAATGGGCAAAAATGCCCTAAAGCTCTACTACCCCATGCGACAGTCGGTGGAATCGATTCTACCCCTGGTGGATGAGTTTGTTGTGGCTCTTGGGGATTCAGATGAAGATGATTTGACCCGTGCTGAGATTGAGGACATTGGCAGTGAGAAAATCCGAATTGTGGATACGGTATGGGACATTGAGAAATATCCCAGGGGTATGGAGCACGCCCACCAGACAGACCTGGCCAGGGAGCTATGCACCGGTGACTGGTTGTTTTACCTGCAGTCTGATGAGGTGGTTCATGAGAAAGATCTGGAGCCCATTCGAATGCGCTGTGAGCAGCTGCTTCAAGACAGGGAAGTGGAAGGACTGCTCTTTCGGTACCTTCATTTCTGGGGCGACTATGAGCATGTTCAGGATGGCCACTGCTGGTACAGGAAAGAGATCAGGATCGTGAGGAACCATCCGGAGATTCACTCCTGGGAGTCGGCACAATCTTTTAGACGAATACCAGATTTTGACGGGCTGAATTACCGGCAGCAAGAGGGGACCTATAAGCTGAAAGTAGCAGAGGTGAATGCGGAGATATTCCATTATGGATGGGTGCGGCCACCGGCTCTTATGCAGACTAAGATCAAAGCCTTTAACCTGAATCACAGGGGTAGAAAGAAACTGGAAGAGCAGGAGGTAGCTCGCCATTTCGACCGGGGGTTTGACTTCGGCAACCTTTCCAAGGTAACCCGGTACAACGGAAGTCATCCGGCCGTTATGAAGAGCTGGATGGATAGGTTCGACTGGAAGGAACAACTGAGGTTCAGTGGGCCGGCCCGCAGTCTGAATCCGGTGACCTCAAAACATGACAAACCTAAATACAGGTTTTTGTCGTGGCTGGAGAAGAGGTTGCCGGGTGATGGCCGGCTGGGTGAATTCAGGAATTACATACGACTTGAAAAGTAGATCTGAATTAACTCAATTACCTTTCAACTTTCCGTCTTTGGTGTACCTTTTCTTTCCAGGTAACTCTTTACCTGTATTGAATTCCACCTCTTCCATTAACTCTCCAGTTTCGTAGTAGCGTTTGGTGAGTCCATTTTTCCGGTTCTGAAAATAGGTGGTGTGTTCGTAGATCTTACCATTCTTAAAAAACCAGATGGCCGGACCGTGCTTTCTTCCATGTTCGTAAGTCACTTTGGAATGAACTGTTACTCCATCTTCATAGAAATTCACCTTAACCCCATGTACATATCCCTCCTCATCCACCGGGTTCATGCTGGAGAGGGTTCCGTCCTCCCTGCGCTTCTTAACCATATTGGATTGCTCCTCGGTTTGGGTGGATTCATTCTTCTTTGAACTGGGTCCACACGATGGTGATAAGAGGAGCAGGCTGATAATCAGCAAATAGATAAATGTGTTTTTCATGGAATGTATTTTTGCGGCCTAAAGATACCTCTTTTTCAGAATTGGCCTAAGATGCTTTGTTTCATGTTTTTGTAAAACACCTTCATTTTAATATCTTTACAGCTGGAACTCAACTATTCTCTTTACTAATTTATTGAATGGATGAAAGCATCTATCGAAGTGATTGATAACGTGATTCTTCGTTGTTTCAAAGGCGATGTCTACCTTCAGGATATCATTGATTCGTGGGATGAAACCCTTGCACAGTTCGACAACCTCATGGATTATAAAGGCATAATAACAGATTTTTTGGGTGCCAAGCTTCATCATGAGGACAATAATATGAACATTCTCATCGATTACCTGAAGAGGCAGATAGGGCGAATGAATGATATGAAAATCGCTGTTGTAATGGATTCACCCCACGTTACAAACACCATTATGCTGGGTCAGGAAATGAAACACCTTCAGATACGACCCTTTACCACCAGGAAAGCAGCTCTCGACTGGATTAATGCATGAGTTACGTGAGGATATTTCTATTCCTTTTGGGCATTATGTTAACTGCTTGTTCATCATCTGATAATCAGGTGGATGGCCGATTAATTGTGTCAACCGACTGGCTTCAGGAGCAGATGAATGATCCTACACTGGTGGTTCTTCATGTGGGCACCCAGGAGGTGTTTGATTCCATTCATTTGGAGGGGGCCCGATTAATTGATCCCTATGATTTTACAATAAGTACTGGTGATTGGCGCAATGAGCTTCCCGGGCTGGACTCTATTATGCAATTATTGGAGGCGGCCGGGGTGAATGCGGATTCAAAAATTGTACTCTACTACGAAAGTGAGGAAATAATTACACGTACTGCCAGGGTGTTTCTGACTATGGATTTTGCCGGCTGGGGGGAGCGCACTTATGTTTTGAATGGAGGTTTGCCCGGCTGGACCGGGCAAGGACTGGCTACCTATTCAGGCAGTGAAGGATCTCACCCTTTAACCCGGGAATCAATAGGCGGAGAGGTGAAGGAGGTAACAATTCTGGCCCATGAACTTAACCGGCAAAGATGGAATCAGGAGTATGTGATCGTTGATGCCAGGTCGGCCGATGAATATTATGGAGAGATAGACAGCACAGAGATGAAAGGTACCCGGGGGCATGTGGAAGGGGCCTACTTTTTGGATTATCACCAATTGCTTTCAGATCAATTTCCCCATATGATTAAAGAAGATAAAGAGTTGCAGAAAGAGTTTATTAAGGCAGGAATGAATTACCGGAAAACAGCAGTTTTTTATTGTGGTTCTGGAATAAGGGCGTCTCTTAGCTACCTTGCAGCAAGACATCTTGGTTATCCCGCATTGCTATATGACGGGTCCATAGAGGAATGGGAATCAATGGGACTACCCCAAACTTCACCGGTTATGGAACCATGGCAAAAAAATTAATACAAGTGTATGAAAAATAGAGAACCTTATTCTTACTGGAATCCATATATCGCAGGAGTTGGTATTGGAGTTGTAATTATCCTATCATTTGTGGTGACCGGCAGGGGACTGGGTGCAGTGGGTGCCTTCAATGGGATCCTTGCAACAGTGATTCATGCCATTGCTCCGGATTATGCGCTCTCCAATTCGGTCTATTCGGGTTATGTAGCAGGTGTGGAGCATCCATTGAAGGACTGGGTGATCATCGAAATAGCGGGAGTGTGTCTGGGTGGACTCCTTTCAGGAATCGCATCCAGACGATTTAAATTTGAGGTAATCAAAGGACCAAGAATTTCCAATGCGGGCAGGTTAATGCTGGCTTTTTCAGGAGGAATGCTTATGGCTTTTGCTGCCAAGTTTACAAGGGGTTGCACCAGCGGGCTGGCCCTAAGCGGAGGCTCTGTTCTGAGTCCGGGTGCATGGATATTTATGTTTTCGGTATTCATTGGTGGATATTCTATCGCCTTCTTAATGAGAAAAGTATGGAACTAACTGCGCCCTTTCAATTTAATTATGAGATTCCTGAAGGAGTGCTGCTACTCTTTGCGCTGTTAACGGGTATTGTCTTCGGTATGTTTTTAGAAAAGGCTGGTTTCGGGAATGCACGGAAACTGGTGCAACAATTCTACTTCACCGATATGGCCATGTTTAAGGTCCTTTTTTCTGCCATAGTCACAGCCATGATAGGGATCTACTGGCTCAGTTATTTCGGTGTGCTCGATATCACCCAAATCTATATCAATGGATCCTACCTGTGGCCCCAATTGATTGGTGGCGTTGTATTCGGATTTGGATTTGTTATCTGTGGGTTGTGTCCGGGTACATCTTGTGTGGCTGTATTTACAGGAAAGCTGGATGGCCTGGCTGTCTTTGCGGGAATGTTTACAGGACTGATCATCTTCGGTGAGGTCGAGCCCTGGTTGCATACAGCCATCAATTTTTCCTCCATGGGCGACATCTCTTTGTATGAGTTATTTAATATGAACTATGGAGTACTGACTTTTCTGATCACCCTTTTTGCCCTGGGAGCCTTTTGGATTGCAGGCAGGGTGGAGCAACGATTTGGAACCAGTCACAGTATATAGACAAAGGATGAAAACTAACCAAATACTTGCACTTGTAGCTATTACTGGTGGACTCTTAGCTGCCTTTACCAGTCATTCGGTAAAGAACAATCTCTATCCCACCTGGAAATTTGAAACGGATCGGGTCGACGGTAGGAAGGTGGACTATATCTCGGCCAGCCATCTGGCCGGTCTGCTCTACACTAAAGAGCAGGGTATTGTGGTGCTGGATTTAAGGTCCGAACCCGAATTCACTATGTACCACATTCCATCGGCGCTGCGGTATGAAAAAGGGGACACAGAAACTGGTCGGGAGAAGAGCACATTCATTGTATATGGATTTGAATCAGACTCAGAGGTGAAGAAGTTAAAAAGCGATTTGCCCGGAAAAGTATATGTATTGGAGGGGGGGATGGAATCCTGGAATACCCTGGTTTTATTTCCCGACTTCAGCCATTTCAGGGTCAGAAATCGCGATGCACTCGAGCAGATCATTCGCAGATGCAGGTACTTTGGCGGGAAACCCAGGAATACACAAATACTGAATATTGATGTACGTCAAACCCGTTACAGGGAGGGCTGTTGATTCCTCTCAGAAAACAAAATGTATAAAAATTCGGAGAAATGAAACTAAAAATCTTCCAGGTGGATGCATTCTCGTCGAAGCCCTTTTCAGGCAACCCGGCAGCAGTGTGTATCCTGGATAAGTGGCTGGATGCAGAACTTATGCAACGTATTGCCAATGAAAATAATCTGTCGGAGACTGCATTTTCAGTGCCTGTACATGACAGGTATGAGATCAGGTGGTTCACTCCCGAGATCGAAGTGGATCTTTGCGGTCATGCCACCCTGGCCACCGCCCACATTCTTTTTAACCATATGGGCATTTCGTCCGCTAGAGTGGAGTTTGATACCCTGAACAGCGGCAGGCTGTTTGTTGAAAAAAATGAAAAGAACCTCACCCTGGATTTCCCGACCGATACCATTGAAGAGATGGTGGTACCCGAAGTAATTGTCACTGCGCTGAACAGATCACCCCTTAAAGCTTACAGGGGTAAAACCGATTTTATGTTTATCTATGCCAGTCAGTCCGAGATTGAGTCCTTGAAACCCGACTTTGGATTGCTGGCTCAGATGGGGGGAAGGGGAATCATTGTGACTTCCATGGGAGATGAGGCCAATTTTGTATCCAGGTTCTTTGCTCCTCAAACCGGGATCAATGAAGATCCGGTAACCGGTTCGGCTCATACCACTCTGATGCCTTATTGGTCAGGGGTGCTGGGTAAAACGAGACTGACAGCTCAGCAACTCTCGGCAAGGGGTGGACAACTGGTATGTGAGTTGCTTGGTGACCGGGTGAAGATTTCCGGGGAGGCTGTAACTTATATGGAAGGAGAAATATATATCTAGTATTATGAGATTTTCAGAAGATCGCATCGAAAAATTAACCTGTAGTGATGGCATTCAGCGAGATATACATATTTGGGAACCTGAAGCGCCCAAGGCTGTATTCCTTGCCGTACATGGAGGTATGGATCATGGAGGAAACTACATTCTACCTGCACTCTACTTCAGGAAACACCAGATTGCCACAGTGGCACACGACCAGCACGGACATGACCTCAAAAGAAAAGTGTATATCCCACGTTTTGAAGTGTTCCTGGATGACCTGGATCTGATGGTGGCTTGGGTGAAAGAAAATTACCCGGATATCCCGGTGTTTATCCTGTCTCACTCAGCGGGTGGATTGATCACTACTCACTACGGGTTAACAAGGCTGGATAATGATCCGGCAATCCGGGGATTTATCACCTCATCCCCATACTATGTGAATGCGGTCAAAACCCCAAAAATTGTAGAGAGACTGGCCGGACTTCTCTCCTCCTTTACACCAAAAATGACCATCCCTCTTGAAGATATTCTGGTACATGTGACCCATGATAAGACCATATATCAGCGCCACCTTGCTGACGAGCGGGACGGGATCATGGCCAACAAGGTTTCGGCCCGGTTTGCTAATGAATTACTAAAGGCCCAGCGCTGGGTCCCGGGACATATAGCTGGCTGGAAGCACCCCTTGCTGGCCATTGTGGCAGGCGATGATAAGCTGGCAAAGGTTGAAGCCACCCGTAAGTTGCTGGGGCTTATTAATCCGGATCTGCTTACCGAACTGTATTACCCCGAGAACTATCATGAGAACTTCAATGAACTCAACCGGGATGAGATCTTTGCGAAAATCGTAGATTGGGTGGAGCCACGTATTTTGCCTGAATAGTTGTCAGAAAAAATCACGGGACTTATATTTGGATTGAATTTTAGGAAGATGAATAAATTTTCTAAGAGGAAAGTGAGACGCTGGGTTACCTGGGTGTATTCAATAATCCTTGTATTTCAAGGGTGCCAGCCAGAGGAGGAGCCAGGACCTCAGATTGTTGTTGAGACCGGACAGATTGAGGAGATTGGGCCTACCCATTGTGTGGTGCACGGAGAGATCCATGAAATCGGACTGGATGGGATTAAGCAACATGGATTTGTGTGGTCCAAAAACCCCGATCCTACCATTGAAACTGGAGATGTTATCCGATTGGGCACTACTTATGGAGCAATGACCTATTCATCCAGAATCAGGGACCTGGCTCCAAATACTACCTACTATGTAAAAGCATTTGCTTCAAATGGGACCCAGACAGGTTATGGAAGTGAAAAAGCATTTGATACCTCCTCGCCAACCATTCCTTCTCTATATACTTCTCAAGCCTATGAAATAGGGCCATACTCAGCGGTTTCGGGAGGTGCAATCCTCACCGACGGTGGAAAGGAGATTACTTCCCGGGGGATTTGCTGGTCCACCAGGCCAGGAGCCACCATTATTGATAACTGTACCACTGATGGTACTGGATCTGGCAGTTTCGAAAGTGAATTGACCCAGTTGGAGCCTAATACAGTTTACTTTATACGTGCTTACGCCACCAATAGCGTGGGGACCGGATATGGAGAGACTTTTGGATTGATCACCCTGTGGGACAATTCACCAATGAGTGATATTGACGGTAATCAATATGTTACTTTCCAGCTGGGGGACCAGGTTTGGATGGCAGAAAACCTGAAAGTGATCCACTATGCGGATGGAACCCCCATCGATTTAGTGGAGTCAATGGACCAGTGGCTGAGTCTGGATGTGGATTCAAAAGCCTATGCCCGATATGACAACAGCGATTCGGAATTTGGAACTTACGGAGCGCTCTATACCTGGTCGGCTGCTATGAATGGCTCTGCCAGCAGTGATGAGTACCCGGGTGAAGTACAGGGTGTTTGTCCAGATGGCTGGCACTTGCCCAGTGAGAGCGAATGGAAACAGCTGGAGTATGATCTGGGAATGAGTGAACTGGATATTAGAGACGATGGATGGCGCGGATGGGAAGAGGGTGGAATGTTAAAGCAGGTAGGCACATCCCTGTGGATTGAGCCTAATTACCTGGGAACCAACGAGTCGGGCTTTAGTGCAATTCCTGGAGGCTTTCGGGAAAAGGGGGGAGAATTTAGGGACAAAGGTTCCTTTGCAGCTTTCTGGTCCTCCACCGGCCATGAAGATGTAGCCCTGATGAGGGGATTGCATTCCAACAGGGGGAATGTGCTACGAGAGAATTACCCCCGACGCAGCGGACTGGCAGTCCGGTGTGTGATGGATCCATCGTAATCGTATTTAGAAAGGTTCAATTTGTGATTCATAGAGCAACTTTCTATATTTATCCCTAAGGTGAACGCCATCGACTCAGAATCTAAATATGGATTACTGGGTTGGTCAAATCTGATAAGGGCCTAGATATGAGGAGAATTGCACCCGTACTCCTGGTAATTTTAATCCTATTCCTGGGGTCAAATTGCATAGCACAAAACCAGTCCAGAATCACAAATCCCACCATTGAACTCCGAGATCAGAAGCTTATCATCACTTACGACCTTCTGGAGAGCTCATCAGTCGATCGGTTTCATGTAAGACTCGAGGTAACCGATTCAGTAGGAAATCAGCTTGACGTAAGTGCCCTGGAAGGTGATGTAGGGATTAACGTTACAGGGGGAAACAGCAAAAGAATATATTGGGATATTAATGCAGATGGAGTCTATATAGATGCCGATATCTACATTCAAATTTATGCAGATAAGATCCCCCCTATGGATTATGGTGGGGTTGTTGACGCTGGTGCGGATTATAAAGAATTTAATAGAACTGTTCTAGTTCTTCAATCGGTAGCTTTTCCGGGGTGGGGATTATCCCGGGTCAAAGGAGGTCCTCACTGGTTGAAAGGTATGGCTGGATATGGTTGTATCGCTGGTTCAATTGCGTTTAACCGGATGGCCATTGCAACCTACGAAGAGTATAAAACTCCTGAGTCGGCTGACGATGCAACAAATCTATTGAACAAGTCGATCCAGCAGGATAATACATCACAAATATTGGCTTATTCTGCTATAGGAATCTGGGTGGCTGACTTTATTTGGACAATTGTAGGTACATCAGACTTTAAAAAGACTGGTTCAGCCTATAAAAAGGGAATTACTATAGGTACAGATTATGATATGTTATCACATTCGCCCATGTTGGCAGTCAGATACCGATTCTGAGTTTTTTTGGAAATAATTCTTGACAACTATGAGATCTTTAATCCTTAGTTTGATTATTGTCGTTTTAAGCATTCAGGGTTTTTATGCCCAGGAATTGAAATCAGATAAGGTAAAGTTTCGGCTGAATAATATATCCAGTGAGAATGAAGAGGAAATGGTAGATACAATTCCACCTGTAATAGAGATTATTGCTCCGGTGGATCGTGAAGGCCAGATCTTTAAGAGTTCTGTTGCTGAAATAGACCTTATAGGGCAGGTAAGAGACAGAAGTGGAATTAATTTTGTTTCAGTGGACTCGAAGGTGACTGAGCTCAATGAGAAAGGCCTTTTTACATACTCAATTCAATTGGAACCCGGGATAAATTCAATTCGTTTAGTGGCAATGGATGAGGAGCGGAATTATCAGGAACAATTTGTCACAATTCAATATGAGGTTCCGGTTCTTTCTCTGGCTGATAGAATAGCAAAAGAATCATTGTATTACGGGATTATTATTGGAATAGATGATTATAGCGATTCCAATCTTCCTGATCTTAATAATCCAATTAAGGATGCCGAAAGGCTGTATGAAACCCTGATCTCGAATTATTCATTCAAGGGGGAGAATTTAAGGCTTCTTCGGAATGCTACCCGGGGTGATCTTATTAAAAATCTGGATGAGATGAGCCAAATAGTAACGGAGGATGACAATCTCTTGATCTTCTATGCAGGTCATGGATGGTGGGATGAGGAGTCAACTAACGGGTATTGGCTACCCTCAGATGCAGAACTTCATGTAAAGACAAACTGGTTTCGCAACAGCGCGCTGGTCGATTATCTTAAGGAGATTAATTCAAAACATACCCTTTTGATTACAGATGCCTGCTTTGGTGGATCAATTTTCAAAACCAGGTCGGCTTTCCCAAATCGTGAAAAAGCCTACGAGAAACTTTACGATCTTCCAAGTAGAAAAGCAATGACAAGTGGTACGCTTACCGAAGTGCCTGACAGAAGTTCATTTACAAAATACCTTATTGAGAGACTGGATGCAAATGAACAGACCTATCTTTCCTCAGAACAATTATTCAGCAGTTTTCGGATTGCTGTGATCAATAACAGTGATGCGATCCCTCAGTATGGAGAGATAAGTAATGTTGGTGATCAAGGGGGTGATTTTATTTTTCTTAAAAATAGATAAGCTGCCTGTAACAGTGATTCATGATAGAGGATGCAGAGATTTAAGACAATACCAATCAATCCTGCACTTTGCGCCATTATTGTCGCATTTGGGATAATTTCATTGCTAATCACCTGCCAGCGATTCGAACCTGAACAACTTGTACTAGTAAAGACCGGAGCAGTATCAGAGGTGATTCATGATGGCTGTAAGGCTGAGGGAGAGATTTATGATACGGGGAAGGAGGGAATTTCCCAGCATGGATTCTGCTGGTCTAAAAGCAAAAACCCGGATCTTGAAACAGACAAGAAGAAGCAACTGGGCATCAAGAGTTCAACAGGTTCATTCTCAAGTAAACTGGAGGGCCTGACCCATAATACCACCTACTATCTCAGGGCCTATGCCACCAGCAATGGTGAAACAGTTTATGGAGATGAAGCAACCTTTACCACTACCTCTTTGAGCACACCTACTGTAATCACCCTGGGAATAACCGGTATTACTATTGAGTCGGCCGAATCGGGAGGAGAGGTTACCAGCGATGGAGGAAGTGTTGTGACTGCCAGAGGAGTCTGCTGGAGCCTTTCAGAGACTCCCACACTTGAAGACGGACATACAGAAGATGGGAATGGGGTCGGCACCTATAGCAGTACCATCACGCGTCTTATTTGTGCTACGACTTATTATGTACGTGCCTATGCGACCAATTCTCAGGGCATCTCTTATGGCAACCAGGTTGAGTTTACCACCAGCGATTGCCCGGAGGGCCTGCCCGAAGTTTCCACCACTTCCATAACAGGTATTACCGAAACATCAGCTGAGGGAGGAGGAGAAGTTACTGAAGAAGGAACCTCTTCTGTCATAGCCAGGGGTGTGTGCTGGAGTACAGAAGAAAATCCATTAACCTCAGATGACCACACTACCAATGGAGGTGGAGGTGGACTATTTGTAAGTTCTATCACCAGCCTGGACTGCGGGACCACCTATTATGTGAGGGCCTATGCCACCAACAACTCGGGTACAGCATATGGTTCCCAGGAGGAGTTTAGTACAATAGTATGTCCTGTGGATCTACCGACCGTCACCACTTCTTCGGTGACGAATATTACGGAGAGTACAGCCCAGGGAGGAGGCAATGTGACGGATGACGGAGGAGCCACAGTAAGCAAAAAGGGACTTTGCTGGAGCACTGAAGAGAATCCGGATTTGGGGGATAACTATTCGGAGGATGGAAGTGGAACGGGAAGTTTTATAAGTAGTATGACGGGCTTAAGCTGTGGGACCCCCTATTTTGTGAGGGCTTATGCCACCAACAGTGAAGGAACCTCGTACGGAGAGCAGCATGAATTCATGACCACCAACTGTCCGGTTGATCCTCCAACAGTGGCCACTGCAGAGATAATAAACATTACCCA
>Ga0164315_10001713_pt1 | contig 16549 bp, 14 predicted proteins | sample GuaBasSedimGuay6_FD_113737 | JGI IMG/M metagenome (GOLD analysis project Ga0164315, IMG submission 113737) | Subseafloor sediment microbial communities from Guaymas Basin, Gulf of California, Mexico - Guay6, Core 4569-2, 0-3 cm | ecosystem: Environmental > Aquatic > Marine > Hydrothermal vents...
CGATCTGGGAACGGCTCAAGACGCGCTTCGCCGGCGTGCACTACGAGGACGAGTGGCTGGTCAACATCCTCGACGACATCGAGGAGAGCGCCAGGATCAACGTCGAGCTCGACGCGCGCGTCTACAAGTTCGATTCCGTGAGCTTCCGGTTCGACTCGACGTCTGCGCGCGCGATGCTCCAGATCATGAGCGACGAACTGGAGTTCAAGTTCGTCGTGCGCGGAGACACGCTGTACGTGTTCAAGGAGCGCAACGAGGTGCTCTTCGGTCGCAAGTACGCGCGCCAGCGCGAGAAGGCGCACAAGGAACGCGCGAAGCAGAAGAAGGCGGGAGCGGGCAAGTGAGCCGCGCCTGGATCGTCCCCCTGCTCGTCATCGCAACCGGCGCCGCCTACGTCGCGGGCCGCTCGTTCGCCGAGGATAAGTCCAACGCGCCGCGCAAGGACACGCTCGCCACCGTCGCGCTCCTGCAGAAGCGACAGAAGAAGCTCTACGAGGACATCCAGAAGATCGAGAACGCCGCGGTCGATTGGGCGGATATCCAAAAGCAGCGCGCGGAAGGCAAGTTCGAACTCAACAAGTTCGAGCGGAAGATGGAACGGCAGGGGAGCAAGGACTTCCACATCTTCATGGAGCGCTATCGCAACGACACGCTCGACACGCTGGTGATCCTCGACAAGGTGCTCGCCAAGCAGGCGTATGTCGATCCGCTGCGCAAGGTCTTCGGCGCCAAGCTCGACGTGCAGATCGAGGTGGACTGGGAGGAGATGACGATGGACGACGTCATCGACGAGATCGAAGCCGCGTTTCCCGCCAAGATCGGAACCAAGGGCGAGTTCGAGCGGGGGCTGACCATCAGCTTCAACGGCAAGATGACACTCCTGGCCGCGCTGCTGCAGATCGAGAACCTGTTCGGCGCCGAGATGGAAATCGAAGGCGACAAGCTCTGGTTTATTGCCCTTGAGAAGGACGAGTAGCGAGCGGTCGCTAGTAGCCGGCGTGGCCGGAGGCGCCGGCCGCGAGCACAGAGCGGCTCAGACACCGCGCCTTCTCGATCCGCAGTTCGATCTCGCGGCGAAGCTCGACAACCCGCGCGCTGTCGTCAATCGTCAGCGTCGTGAGGAGCTTCTCCAGATCCTGGAGCGCGCGCATGTAACCATCGTGGAAGGAGGCCTCGTGCTGCATCTTGTTTGTGACATCGGTCCAATCGCACCAAATCGTGAGTGATCGATGCCACCGCACCGAAAAAACGATTAAGAAGCCACCTTCGTCGTATGCGTGACCACCCCGCGCGGCGATTTGAGTCGAGCAGCAGGACGAGCTCGTCGATTTCCGCACCGCGGGCGTGGGCGTAGCCGCGTTCTTCGTGCGTGACATGGAAGCCGCACTTCTCCAGCACGCGGATCGAGCCGGCATTGTCCTTCGCGACGTGCGCCTGGATCGGCCGCTCGGCAACGAGCCCGAGGTAGCCAGAAAGCGCTTCGGTCGCCACGCCCCGCCCCCAGTGCTCGCGCCCGATCCAATAGGTGACTTCCCGCCGCTCGCCGTCCATCCAACTCGCGACGTGCCCGGCCACGGCGTCATCCACGACCACCGTCCGAATGATGATCGCCTCGGCCGCCCGGATCCGCGCCCAATGGGCCATGTGCGCATCGCGGTCGCTCGGATCCTCCGACACGAACGCGGCCATCCACTGCGCGTCGCGATCCTGCATCTGATCGAAAAAGACCGAAACGTCGCTGTCGTGGACTTCACGCAAGTGCATTCCATCAGGGTACCGCCATCCGCAGCCGAGTAACCCCGACCCTTCCATACGCATCTCAGGGAAACGATGAAGAGCACCCGACGCGCTCACCAATCGATGATCGTCTCCACGTTGCTGGTCGCGACCTCGTTCCCGGTCGTCGCGGCGATTGCCGGAGAACTGCCCAGCATTGTGCTCACCCTGGTGCGGTTCGCCTTGGCCGTGCTGCTGTTCCTGCCGCTCGTCGCGCTGCGCCATCGCAAGGAGATGCTGCCCGATTGGCGGTCGCTGGCTCGATACGGGCTTCTGAGCGCGCCGCTGGTTGGATTTTTCCTGGCCATGTTCGAAGCACTCCGCACGACGACGGCGGTCAACACCGGCGCCCTGTATGCACTCGTCCCGATCTTCGCCGCGTTGATCGCATACTTCCTGGTGGGAGAGAAAATCCAGGGGCGGCGCGCGATCGCCCTCGTCGCGGGCATGGTCGGCGCCCTGTGGGTCGTCTTCCGCGGCGATCCCGCACGCGCGCTGGAGTTCGACGTTTCCGTAGGTGACGCGTTGTTCCTCGCGGGAACGGTCTCTCTCGGACTCTACGTCGTGCTCGTCAAACGCATGCATCGAGGCGAGCCGATGGCGGTAATGACATTCTGGACACTCGTCACCGGCACCGGATGGCTCCTGATATTCGGATGGAACGACCTGACCGCGGCGCGCTGGGACGCTGTTGAATCGCGCACGATGGTCGCCATCGGCTACCTCGCGCTCTTCACGACCCTCATCACTTTCCTGCTCACCCAGAACGCGGTTACGGTCATCGGGCCGACGCGCACGATGGCCTACAGCTATCTCAATCCCGCACTGGTCGCACTGCTGGCGTGGGCGCTGGGCGAGGCCGCGATTGGCTGGAGGGCGGTGCCCGGCGTCGCACTCACGTTCGTCTCGATGGCCATTCTGCAGCGGAGCGCACCGGGTCTCGCAGATACCGGGCGATATTCTGCGGAAGCGCAGGCGGGAATTCGTCGATGCGCCGAACGGAGCTTGTAACGCCCGCTCCTCCCGGGCGTATTGTGGATTGGGTTCGACCCGACGAGCCCCTCGAGGACACACCACCATGGCGCGAATGATCAAGTTGCTACTTCTCTCACTCTCGCTCCTGCTCGCTTGTGGCGTCGGCGATGTCGCGGTCGATCCCGCGGACATTCCGGCTGCCGACGAGCGGGCGGTGCAGGAGGGCCTGGACGCCGAGGAGTCCGTGCAGGCGAGCGGCCCAACCGTCGCGGTCCACCTTGTTGGCGAGAGCGGCGAACTGGTCGGCCCCGTCGAGAGCGCCAAGGTCACCAAGTCGGACGACGCGTGGCGCGCACAGCTCAGCTCGCAGGAGTTCCAGGTCACGCGCAAGGCGGGAACCGAGCGGCCCTTCACCGGGCGCCTGCTCAAGAACAAGAGCGACGGCGTCTATACCTGCATCGGCTGCGGACTGCCTCTGTTCTCAAGCAAGTCGAAGTTCAAGTCCGGGACCGGATGGCCCAGCTTCTACGAGCCCATCGCGCAGCCGAACGTCGGAGAGCATCGCGACGAGAGCGGCGGGATGACGCGCGTGGAAGTTCACTGCGCGCGCTGTGAGTCGCATCTCGGCCACGTCTTCCGCGACGGTCCGCAACCGACCGGATTGCGCTACTGCGTCAACTCTGCCTCACTCGGCTTCACGCAGAAGGAGAAGCTGAGCGAAATCGCGGAGGCCGTGAAAACGTCCACGCCGAAGCGCGCCGAACTGGTGCTGGCCGGTGGCTGCTTCTGGTGCGTCGAAGCGGTCTTCGAGGAACTCGACGGCGTGTCCGAAGCGATCTCTGGATATGCGGGCGGCACCGCGGTGACCGCCAACTACGAGGCCGTGTGCAGTGGCCAGACGGGTCACGCCGAGGCGGTGAAGATCGTCTACGACCCGAGCAAGATCAGCTACGGCGAGTTGCTACGCGTGCACTTCGCCACCCACGACCCGACGACGCTCAACCGGCAGGGCGCCGATGCCGGACCGCAGTACCGCTCGGCGATCTTCTTCGCCAACGACAAGGAGCAGGTGATCGCGGCTGCCTACCTCAAAAAGCTCAAGGCGAGCGGCGTGTTCCCGCGCCCGGTGGTGACCAAGCTCGAGCCGCTCGAGACGTTCTATCCGGCGGAGGCGAACCATCAGAACTTTGTCTGCGACAACCCGGACCAGGGCTACGTGCGCGCCGTCGCGCTGCCCAAGGTCGCCAAGGTGCGCAAGGCGTTCCCGGACAAGCTGAAGAAGAAGGACGAGTAGCGAACGGGCGACCAAAACAAAGAGGGCCCCGCAAGCGGAGCCCTCAGTGTGGTGGTCAGAGGCAGATTCGAACTGCCGACACCTGCATTTTCAGTGCAGTGCTCTACCAACTGAGCTATCTGACCATCTGCCGGAGTGGCGGAGTCGCAATCTATAGCATCAGATCTCGCCGTCTGCCACAGATCGCTGCAGTTCGGCGAGGTCGTTTTTGATCTGGGCCCTGAGCGCCGCCTCATCTTCGAAGCGCTGCTCTTCGCGGATGCGGCGTACGAGGCGCACCTCGATCGTCTCGTCGTAGAGATCCCGGCTCCAGCCCGGCACGTGGACTTCCAGCCGTCGCGGCGCGCCGGCGCCGAATGTCGGCTGTACGCCGAGGTTGGCGATGGCGGGCGCGGTTTCGGCGCCCAGGAACACGCGCACGAGATAGACCCCGTCGGGCGGCAGCACCTGCCCGCTCACGTCGAGATTGGCGGTCGCGACACCCATGCCGCTGCCGCGCCCTGCTCCATGCACCACCGGCCCACGCAGGCAGACCGGTCGGCCGAGGACATTGGCTGCCGCGCCGAGGTCGCCCCGCTGGATCGCCGCCCGGATCGCCGACGAGCCGACCTTCTCGCCCGCCTTGTCGCGCACCGGACTCGCCACGCGCACCTCGATGCCAAGCGCGGCGCCCAACTTCGGCAGCGTGGCCGGCGTCCCGTCACGCCCCTTGCCCAGGTGCGAATCGAAACCGAGCAGCAGGTGTTGGCAGCCGAGCCGATCCCGCACGACCTGCTCCAAGAACTCGCGCGCCGGCAGTTCGCGAACCTGCGCGAAATCGAGCAGCACCACCACCTCGACGCCGTGCCGCTCGAGTTCCAGCATGCGGTGCTCCAGCGTCAGGATCATCGGCACGGGCGTTCCGGTCAGCGTCGCGCGCGGATGCTCCGCGAACGTCAGCACGCACGGCGTCCCGTCCACCGAGCGCGCCCACACGGAAAGCTCATAGAGAAGCTGTCGGTGGCCGCGATGCACCCCGTCGAAGACCCCCACCGTGGCGACCGGCCTCTCGATGGCGCTGACGTTGCTGTCGAGCCCGCGAAGAATCCTCACGCAGCGGCCCTACCCCGACCTGTAGTGCTCCTCGAAGCTGTCGAGGGCGGGTTTGACGCGAATGCGGTCGGCGGGGGTCAGGCGCGTGATGAACAAGATCCCCTCCAAGTGGTCGAATTCGTGCTGAACGATGCGAGCCATCAGCTTCGAGAACTCCTCCTCGTGGCGCTTCCCATGCACATCCGTCCAGCTGACCGCCACCGATTCCGGCCGTTCCACGTCTCCATTGACGCCCGGCAGCGAGAGGCAGCCCTCCTCGAACGGCACGCGCTCCCCGAAAGTGCGCAATTCGGGGTTGATAAACGCGACCGCATCGGCCACTTCGCCGCTCTCGCTGGCAATGAAAAGCCGCAGCGAGCGCCCCACCTGCGGCGCGGCCAAACCCACGCCGTTGGCGGATTTCATGGCCGCTTTCATCTCCTCCACGAACTCCGCCAGCCCCTCCATGGCGAGATCGACGGGCGCGGCGCGGCGCTGAAGCACGGGATCCGGGTAGTAGACGATCTCCATCCGGTCCGCAGTGTATCCGGTGGCCCGAATCGACGAAAAGGACCGCGATTCCGCTCGTTGACGGGCCCCGTTTACACCGGTAGCCTCTACCGATTCCGCGGGAACCATCGACGAATGAATATCAGCAAGCTCATCGACAAGGGCGAACAGGCCTACAAGAAGCGCAACTACGACTACGCCATCACGGTGCTGTTGGAGGCGGTCAACTTCGCCCCCGACAACCGCAAGGCGCGCGAACTGCTGCGCAAGGCGGCGCTCAAGAAGCATGAGTCGAACTATCCCAGCGCGGGCGCGGTGGCCATCTTCGGCCTGCCCAAGAAGATCGGGATGTTCTTCTCCGGCCTCGGCAAGAAGTCCAATCCGGAAGCCTACATGATGGCGTGCGAGCGGTACCTGATGCTCGACCCGAAGAGCCTTTCGGTCAACATCGCGCTCGGTGACGCGGCGGCCGGCGCGGGCCACGTGCAGACGGCGATCGTGGCCTACGAGACGGCTTCCGAGAACCATCCGGAAGATGTCGGCGCGCTCAAGAAGCTCGGCTTCCTGCTTTGGCGCAGCGGCGATATCCAACGGGCGCACAAGGTGTTCGGCCGCGCGGTCGATCTCGCGCCCAAGGATCAGGAAGCGGTCAAGGCGCGCAAGAACGTCGCCGCCGAAGCCTCGCTCAAGGAGACCGGTTTCGAAACGGCCAAGTCGTCGCGCGATCTCGTCAAGGACAAGGACGCGAGCGCCAAGGCGGAAGCGGGCACGCGCATTCACCGCAGCGATGACGACCTCACCACGCACCGCACCGAAATCGAGGAACGCCTCGTCACGGAACCGGAAAACGCGGACCTGCTCCAGGACCTCGCCGAAATCTGCATCAAGCAAAAGGACTTCGACGCGGCCGTCGATGCGCTCGAAAAGGCGGTCGCCGCCAGCCCGTCGCAGATGGCCGTTCTGTTCGCGCTGGGCGACGCCAAGATCGTTCGGCTGGAGCAGCTCGCCTATGACGCGAAACGCGACGGCAACACGGCCGACGTGAAGCGCTACAAGGCGGAGTTGGCGATCCTGCAGGTCAGCGAATTGCGCGAGCGGGTGAAGGCCTATCCGACGGATCTGAACCAGCGCTTCAAGCTCGCCGGCCATCTGCTCACCGCGGGCAGCGTGGACGAGGCGATCGGGGAGCTGCAGCGCACGGTCCAGGACCCCAAGTTCAAGGAAGAGTCGCAACTCCGCATGGGACAGGCGTTTGCGAAGAAGGGTCAGTACGATCTGGCCATCCGCCAGCTCAATTCCGCTTTGGAGGACCAGAGCACGGTGACCGAGCGGGTCAAGGCGGTCCACTACGAGCTGGGCGACATCTACGAAACGACCGGCAAGCCGGATCTGGCCAAGGACAGCTTCGGCAAGATCTACGAGGTCGATATCGGCTACCGCGACGTGGGCGATCGGCTCGCGAAGCTGGATTCGACGCAAGAGGAAGGTAAGCTCTCGCTCGACTAGGGCCTGATTCAAGGCCCCACCTGGATTCGACCGGCTGCGGCTGCGCCTCACTTCACGGCGCCTCTTCGCAGGGTGCCATTGGACACAGCTTCATCGGCGCCGTTTCGCGAGGCTTGTCCTCGCGCGGTCTCGGTCCAACGATGGGGCCTCGAATCGGGCCCGTAGGAAACCACTAGATACATGGCACATTCACGCACCGCGAAGAAGAACATTCGCAAGACCGAAAAGCGCAACATCCACAACCGCGCGCTCAATTCCGCTATGCGCACCGAAATCAAGAAGGTGCGCACTGCGATCGAGGCCGGCGACGCCGCGGAGGCGCAAGCCGCCTTCCCGAACGCGCAAAAGCTGCTCGACAAGGCGTCCAAGACGAATCGCATGCACCACCGCCGCGCGGCACGCATGAAGAGCCGTCTGGCCCTCGCGATCGCCAAGCTCGGCTGAGTTGCTGGCCCAACACCTGACGGCGTTGGAGCTGGCGCCGCTGGGCTAGAGCTCGCACCTCAAGCCCCGGATTGTGCGCAATCCGGGGCTTTTTCCTATTTGATCTTGCGTAGTACGGCGTCTGACGCGAATCTTCCAAGTTCCGCAGCGACTGCGCCGCTCGCACCCGCCCCACACCACAAGCGTCCTGAATTGAGGACGCTTTCTTGGGGGAACGGAGCCTGACGCCGTACTAGTAGTGTTACTTGATGCGGAAGCCGCGGAATTCGGGTTCGTTGGCGAAGATCCAGGCGACCACTTCGCCGATGCGGAAGTCGTCGCGTCCGTAGACTTCATGGCCCATCGCATCGGACGCACCCGCCCGACCACCGCGCCGCGAGCCGACAACGCGCCCCAAGCGTTCGGCCCAACGGGCGAGGTGCTCCGCGCGCAGATCCACCCAGCCCTTGCGGGCGAAGGCGTCGATCTCGTCCGCGTCGAGCACGCGCGCGGCCAGCGACGGGTCGTAGCCGGGAATCTTGATTTCCGGACCGCGCAGAATCGAAGCGCCGTCGGGCAAGAGGATCGGAATGCCGACCGAGCCGATCAGGTCGGCCAGGTCCGGGCGCTCGCTCAGGCGCGCGGCCAGCGCCCCCGCAGCCCCCTCATTTTCGAGCGCTTCGACCGACGCTTCGATCGTCCCGTAGACATCGCGGATCAGATAGAGCTCGAAGAGGTACTTGGATAGTTGCGGCGGGCCGAGATCACCCAGCGCCACGCTCGGCACCGAGCCCTCGTCCTCCAACTCGCTGATGCGGTCGAGGGCGACCTGGCGGATGAGTCCGCCCTTGTAGGTCGGGCCGAGGATGGCGCCGTCGATGGCGGCGATCACGTCGCGGCCGGTCGAGTGGCCCTTGAGCTCCATCACGGCCGCACGCGCGATCTCCTCCGGCGTGATGATCTCCATCTGGTCGAGGGCGGTGATCGCCTCGAACTCGCCGTGCGCGAAGTTGCCGTTCTCGCCGGTGTTGACGCAGGCGAGCTTGATCGTGCGTTCGCTCCCGTCGTCGTCGCGCCGGATGTCGAAGGCGGATGCGTCGGGCGTCGTGTCGAGCGGATCCGAAAGCGAAGCCTTGCGCGAGGCGTAGAGCGGGCGCTGTTTGACCTTCTGCCGCACGAAGCGGTCCGCCTTGCGTTGCCAGACATAGCCGGGCACGTCGCGCACGCGTACGTCGCGGTAGCCGATCATCGCCGCCGGCTTGAGCTCCTTGAAAACGGCGCCGCCCTCGGTGCGCGCGGCCAGCGTGAGCAGACCGGTGTGCGCAAACGCGACGGCGTTCTTGGCCATCAGCACGGGGCTCGGCTTGTCTTCGCCGTGGGTGTACGGGATGTTGAGTCCCATGCCGCCGGTGCCCATCGTGCCGACCTTCAGGTAGACGTCCGAGCCGACCTCCGAGAGTGCCGCTTGCAGCAGGCGCACATGCAGGATGAGCTGCGGAATCTCGACCGAGACGAGCAGGCTTTCGACATCGCGTTGAAGCGTCTCGCGGTCGTCGGTTTCCTGCGAACCGCGCAGGCCGAAGTCGGCCATGAGCTGGCGCGACGCGGTGGGAATGTCCTGGTAGGAGATCGCCGTCGCGGTGTTGATGCAGTCGACGACTGCCGCGGGCTGCTCGGCGTGAATCAGCGCGCAGAGTGCCGAGTGGCGCTTGGCCTCTTCGAAGTCCTCGTAGATGTCCGCCAGCATCGCGCGCCGGTCGCGGCGGGGAATCTCGACCTCCTCCGCCACGTCCGCCAGCGATCCGCGGGCGAAGACGTCGCCGTAGCGGCCATCCACGCTCGCCTCGGGGTATTCCTCGCGCAATGCATCGACCGCGATGTTGACTTCGCCGCGGCCCAGCGAGGCGATCACGATGCGCTCGGTGAGCCCTACGCGAAGCAGCCGGCGACAGACCTGAAAGCCGACGAGGCCGGCACCGCCAAGGACGAGAACAGACGAAAAGCGGGCCATACGGGCGAAGATCGTATCAGACCGACCGGCGGAGCATGTCGAGTCCGCGGTCGAGCACATCGTCGGCGGCCGCGTAGCTCATGCGGAAGTAGCCGGGTGCGCCGAAGGCCATGCCCGGCACGATCACCAGCCCCTGATCGAGCATGCGACGACAGAAGACGAGATCGTCCGCCTCGGGGCTCTTGGGGAAGGCGTAGAAACCACCTTCGAGCGGCGTGGTCTCCAATCCGATCTCGTCCAGCGCAACCGCGACGCGATCGCGACGCGCCTTGTAGAAATCCCGCACGCCGTCCGTCGGCAGGTTGATCAGCTTGCCGATGGCACGTTGCATGATCGCGGGGCAGTTGACCTGTCCGATGGCGCGCATCGAGAAGGGGAACGCGGCGCGCAACTCCTCGCGCGCGTGCGCACCGGGGTGAATCGCGATGTATCCGACGCGCTCGCCGGCGAGACCGAGTTCCTTGCTGAAGCTCGTGACGTAGAGCACCTGGTCGTACCACCGCGCGGGCTCGGGCGCCGGCTCGCCGGTGTAGTTGAGCGCGTGGTAGGGATCGTCGAAAATGAGATAGATCGGGCGGCTGTTGGCGGCGGAGCGCTGCGCCAATGCACGGCCGAGATCCATGTAGGTGCGCTTGGGATAGACGCGGCCGGTCGGGTTGTTGGGCGAGTTGATAATGACGGCGCGCGTATTGCCGGTGCAGGCGTCGGCGATGCGATCCACGTCGGGCAGGAAACCGTCGCCCGGCGGCACGTGGCAGACGGTGCCGCCGTAGTTGGCCGCGTAGAACGGGTACTCGACAAACGCCGGCGCGCTCAGCACCACCTCGTCGCCCGGGTCGAGAATGCTGCGCAGAATGACATTGAGAGCCCCCGCAGCCCCCACAGTCAGGCAGATGTCGCCCGCCTCGTAGTCGATGCCGGTGCGCTTGCGCAGATAGTCCGCCACCGTCTGCCGCACTTCCGGATAGCCCGGGTTGAGCATGTAGCGATGGCGCAGGCCGGTGCGGATCTCCGACTCCTCCTTGAGGTGCTCGAAGAACTCCACCGGCGGCTCGTTGCACGGGTTGCCGAGGCTCAGGTCGGCCACGGCGTCGGCGCCACGCTCCTCGCGCAGTTTGTGCGCCGACTCGAACATGCGTCGGATCCAGGAAGCGCGTTCGAGCGACTCGGCGATATTGCGGGCGATGGCCATGGATCGGAGTATAGAGGTTCGGCTATGGGCGTAGAGATTTGGGCTATGAGCCTGCGCCATGGTGAAGATTCGGGGGGTGCGGGGGGCGTCCGAACACCGTTAGATCGTGTCAGGCCCAGTACGACGAGCACAGTACGGCGGAGAAGCTACTTCGTGCAGTAGAAGATGTCGCCACTCGCCGCCGTGAGCCCCATGCGGACGGCATCCTCGGGCGAGACCAGGTCGGCGACGCTCGTCTTCTCGACCTTGAACCCCGCCTCCTGTAACCGGTCCATGTAGTCCGGTCCGTAGCGGCGCACATGGTCCTCCTGACCGTACAGGCGCAGGCGCTCCGCGGGATCGGTAACGGAGGGATCCTCGATCGTCTTGTCGGCGGTGATGGGTACGAGCACGATCGCCCACCCATCCGGCTTGAGCACGCGGCAAAACTCGCGCATCGCCTTTTTGTCGTCCGGGACGTGCTCCAGCACATGGCTGCAGTAGATGACGTCGAACGACGCCTCCGGATACTGGATCGCGGTGATGTCCATCTTCACCATCGCCGGCTCCATGAGATCGGCGGTCAGGTAGCCATCGCCAATACACTGCTGAAAGCGGGGCGCAAGGCACGCCTCTGGAGCCACATGGAGCATCGACTTCGGCTTGCCGTCGAAAAAGTCGGTCCTCTCGGTCAGGTAGAGCCAGAGGAGGCGATGGCGCTCGATCGCGTTGCAGTGAGCGCACTCAGCATCGGCGCGAGGGATGATCCCGGATGTGCGGAAGCGGGACGAGGAATTCCCGCATACGGGGCAGCTCCGACTCGTGCCGCGGTAGCGTGCCGTCGTGGCGGCTCTCTTCATGCGCCGCAGGGGTCCGCGCGACCAGGCCGGCAGTTTCGATGCGAGGGTACTCATGAGCTTGGCTCCCCTATAGATCGACCGATCCGGCCCCAATGTTCAGGTTGTCCGGCGTCTCCCACACGCGCCCACGAAAAAAGGGCGCCCGGCTTTCGCCGAGCGCCCTGTATCGCTTTCGTTCGCGTTCGCTCCAACCGCGTTAGCGGTTGGGCCAGCATCATTTTAGCCCGAAGACCCGGTCGTAGCGGTAGTACACCTCAAGGCACATGACCATCGTCGCGGTCGAGTAGACGCGGCCGCCGTCATGACCCCAGGGACCGATCGGATCCCACGAGCCGGTGCGCGAGCCACTGCCTTCCTTGTGCTGGTGCTTGACGATCGCGTCCTTCATGGACTCGTTCCACGCCTTCCACTCCTTGCCACCGACCTGGAAGAGAGCGAGCGTCGCGTAGTACCAGTAGTACATGTCGATCGAGCCATCGTCCTCGTTCCAGTTGGGAAGCAACTTCGGGTCGGTGCAGATCTTCGCGCCCGCCTTGACCATCGGGGAGGTCTTGGGATCCTCGCCTAGGAAGATGCGGGTCAGGATGCCCACGGCGGTCATCGACGCGCTCTTCTCGGGCGGGAACTTGTCCTGCAGGCCCTCGGGGCGCGCAGGCGAACCGCCGGCGACGTTGTAGCCAACCTGGCCGAACTCCGGATCGGTCATCTTGTCGATCCACTGGCGCGCACCCTCGAAGGCATCGGGGTCGATGTCGAGGCTCGCGTACTTGCCGGACTTGAGCGCCATGACCATCCAGCCGGTCACCGACGTGTCGTTCTCGCCGCCGCGGGGCTCGTAGCGCCATGCGAGGTACGGGTTACGCGACATCGCGATGAAGTCGAGACCCTTCTGGGCCGGCTTCTTGTATCGCGGGTTGCGCGTCATCCAGTACGCCTCGGTCATGGCTAGCGCCGCAATGGCGTGGTTGTACATGAAGTGCTGGGACGAGCGGCTTCCGTAGCAGCCTTCCTCGTCCTGCTGGTTCATCAGGTAGCGCAGGCCCGCACGCACGTTCTTGGCGTAGGGGTTGTCGCGCTCCGAACCGCGGTCGGTGTAGCCGGCGCCCAGGAAGGCGAGCAGCGCGAGACCGGTGCAGCCGACGTCGTAGAGCGCGCCACCGGGGCCGTCGCACTTGTCGTCGGGGGGGTCGTGCTTCATGAAGTCATCAACGTCCCACTTGCCGTCCTCATCGACGTCCTGATGGTCCGCAAGCCACTTGAGGCCGAGCTCCACCGCATTCTGCGTGAGCTTCGAACCACCACCCGCGCGCAGGTTGCGGCGACCACCGCGGCCGCGCTTGCCACCGCCCGCGCCACCGCCGAGGCCAATGGCCGCGTTGGTCGAGGGGCCGGTGAACGGCGCATCGCTCATGCCGTCTTCGCCGGCGGTCTCCTCGAAGTCGGAGTCGGTATCGACCTCGTTATGGTCGTCCACCTCTTCGGTCTCGATCGGGGTTTCCTCGATCTCCTCCGGCTCCTCCTCCTCGGGCACCTCCTCCTCTTCCTCCTCGGTGTCCTCTTCCTCGTCCGCCAGGGACGACTGCATGTTGGCGCCGAGGTCCTTGTTCCCGGAGTTGACCGTGATGAGCGAGGCCAAAAGCAGGAGAACGGCGTGGATTACCGCGGAGATCAGCCACCACGGGGAGTTCTTGACGATGCCTTGGATTGCATCGTTGAGCCCCGCTTCTTCGATTTTGTGGTCTTGGTAGTGACGCATGGTTTTCTCTCTATTCGCCAGACTCTCCGAGTTACCGTTCCCGGCTTGTTGGCGGACTTTCGACTGCTAGGCCCGCCAATCTGGACATTCTATGGAATCGGAAACGACGCAGCGCAGATTGGGTTCGTGCTTTCCTCGTTTTTTTCGGTCGCCGGCGACCCTTCGCCCAAGACCTAACACCCGACTAACAAGCTCGGCTAATGTAGTCCAAGTTCACGCAGTTTGCGCTGCGTATGGCGCAGCCTGTCGAGGCAGAGGGCGCGGAGATCGCGTTTGACGCGGGCGGGGCGGATGTCCGTCTTGTCCAGCGCGCGCAGGCGGAGCAGATACTCCGCCTTGGCCTGCTTGAGTTCCCCCACCATCTGCTTGTAGCGCATGACCAGCTTGGGATCGGAGAGCGACACGTCGCCCGGCCGGTGGACCACGTCGACCTCAAGAATCAGCCAGCGCGAACGTTTGAGCTTGAGCAGATCGCTGCGCTCCCCCGCCTTCGCCTTCTGTAGGAACACCGTCGCCGGCTCCTTCGAGGCCTGGCTGGTGACCTCGCGCGCTTCCTCGCGAACCTTCAGGTTGAGTTCGGCCGCGATCTCGGCCAGCGACTTGCCCGACTTGAGCATCTCGCCCGCCTTGATCGCGAGCGGCTCCACCTTGGCGCGGATCTGCGCCTCGACCTGCTCATCGGTCAGGTTCGGGTTGACGATGCGCGCGGCCTGGGCCTTTTTGCGCTCCGCGGCAGGAATATCGATCCGCAACTCGCGCCACTTCACCATTGAACCGGCGTTGATGCGCTGGGGATCGTTCTGGTAGGCAATCAGGATTTCGCGCGGCGTGGCAGCGGGATCCCACGGCAGTAGCCGCTGACCGCGGGCGAGGAAACCGAATCGGAAGAGCTGGCCCAGATGCGCCTGCAGGAGATCGTTGCGGATTTTCTGTTGGTTCGTCGTGGGCGTGAGGCCGTTCTGGAGCAGGTCGTCGTAGTAGTCCGCCTCGCTCTTGAAGCCCGCGATCTGGCGCGATTCGATGTCCTTGACCTCGCGCTGGGAGATCTCGATGCCGTAAAGCTCCCCCACCTTCTCCAGCAGCTTCTGCATCAGGTAGATGTCGCGCGAGTTCTTGAGCGGACCACCCAGCGCCGATTCGCTCTCGACGCCGAAGGAGCGGATCACGACGTTGCGCGTGACGATCTGCGCATCGAACGTGATCGGGAATCCAAACTCGTCGTAGTCGTCGCCCGTGGACTGGGCAAATCCGACCGAGGCGATCAGGGCAACGAAACAGAGGATCCGCACGAGGGAGATTCTAGCGGCAATGGGGAACAACGGTTCAGGCGTCTAGACGGCTCAGCAGATCGGCGAGCGCTTGCCGAGGAGTAGGCGGATTGGCGGGCTCGGCGATGACGGCGAGTGCTTCGCGCGGGAGGCGCAGCGAGTTGCCCAGCTTGCCGCGCAGGAACCGGATCGCCTTGCGCTCCTCGAGCAGGCCGAGCTGGATCACGCCGCCGGTTTCGAGGGAAAAGCGGGCGATGCCCTGCTGCTGACCGAGGATGCGCAGGCGCCCCACGTCGAAGAGCAGCGCGGCCTCGGCGGGAAGCGGCCCGCAGCGGTCCACGACCTCCGTGCGAATCGCATCGAGTTGATCGAGATTCTCGGCCGCCGCGATGCGCCGGTAGAAGCCGAGCCGCAGCGCCGTGTCGCCGCCGTAGCCGTCGGGAAAGCGCGCGCCGACGTCGAGGTCGACGAAGGTGTCGGTCGCCTGTGAAACCGGCTCGTTGCGCAGTTCGCGGACGGCGTTCTCCAGCAGGCGGCAGTAGAGTTCGTAGCCGACATCCGCGATGTAGCCGCTCTGCTCGCTGCCGAGGATGTTGCCCGCGCCGCGAATCTCAAGGTCCTTGAGCGCGATGCGGAATCCGGCGCCAAGGCCGCTGTGCTCCTCGATCGTGCGCAGGCGCTTCTCGGCCACCTCGGTCACCATGCGCTCGCCCTTCGGCAGCAGGAAGAGCGCGTGCGCGCGATGGGTGCCGCGCCCGACACGCCCGCGCAACTGGTGCAGGTCGGCCAGGCCGATCATGTCGGCGCGATCGACAATCAGCGTGTTCGCATTGGGAATGTCGAGACCCGACTCGATGATCGTCGTCGCGACGAGCACGTCCACTTCGGCGCGCACGAAGCGCAGCATCGAATCCTCGAGCGTGCGCTTGTTCATCTGGCCATGCACGATCGCGCGCCGCGCCGCCGGCACAAGATGGCCGATGAGCTTGTCGAGGCGCCCAATCGTCTCGACGCGGTTGTGCACCACAAAGACCTGTCCGCCGCGCCGCAACTCGCGTTCGATGGCCGCCTTGACGAGCTCGTCCTTGAAATGGTGCACCTCGGTCTTGACCGGCATGCGTCCTTCGGGCGGCGTGGTCAGGTTGGAGATGTCGCGCAGTCCCAGCATGGCGAGGTTGAGCGTGCGCGGCAGCGGCGTGGCGGTCATCGTCAGCACGTCCACGGTGGCGCGCATCGCCTTGAAGCGCTCCTTGTGTTCGACGCCGAAGCGCTGCTCCTCGTCGATCACGACCAGGCCGAGATCGAAAAACCGCACCGTCTTGCCGAGCAGCCGATGGGTCCCGATGACGATATCGACGGTACCCTCGGCAAGCTGTTCGATGACCGTCTTCGCCTCCTTGCCGGTGCGAAAACGCGAGAGCACCTCGATGCGCACCGGGTAACCGGCCATGCGCTCGCTGAACGTGCGGAAGTGCTGGCTGGCGAGCACCGTCGTCGGCACCAGCACGGCGACCTGCCGGCCACTCAGCACCGCCTTGAACGCGGCGCGCATCGCGACCTCGGTCTTGCCATACCCGACATCGCCGCACAACAACCGGTCCATCGGCCGCGCGGTTTCCAGATCCTGCTTGACCGCGTCGATGGCGGATAGCTGGTCGGGCGTCTCCTCGTAGGGGAACGACGCCTCGAACTCGTGCTGCATTTCGTCGTCGCGCGCGCAGGCGATGCCGGGGCGCTTGCGTCGAATCGCCTGCGTTTCCAACAGGCGCGCGGCGAGGTCGGTAACCGCCTGCTTGACCCGCTCCTTCGCCTTCGACCACGACTTGCCACCCAGCTTGGCGAGCCTCGCCTTGGCGCCGGGCGCACCGATGTACTTCTGCAGGAGATCGATCTTGGAAACGGGTACGTAGACCGACACGTCGTCCGCG
>Ga0164315_10001714_pt1 | contig 16540 bp, 9 predicted proteins | sample GuaBasSedimGuay6_FD_113737 | JGI IMG/M metagenome (GOLD analysis project Ga0164315, IMG submission 113737) | Subseafloor sediment microbial communities from Guaymas Basin, Gulf of California, Mexico - Guay6, Core 4569-2, 0-3 cm | ecosystem: Environmental > Aquatic > Marine > Hydrothermal vents >...
AGCAGCCACAACACTATGATCAGGGCGATGCCACGCTGCCTGTGTGGCCTGTGTCCAGCCTGAGTAATGCCAGTGTTCATTTGCTCAGCTCCGTATGCAGCGCCAGAAACAGGTCCGGCCATTGGCCCTGCTCCGGGGGTGAGACGATTCGCATGTGTACCAGTCTCGGAAATGCCTCGGCATCAGTATTCCATTGTGCGTGCCATTGTGCCGGATCCCCGGTCACCGGCGAGCCGTAATAGGCGAAGCTGGCCGTTTTTAGCTCATCCACCAGCAACACCTGCTGCCGGTCACTGCCGTCTGCGGCAAAGCCGATGTGGTCGGGGTCATGCAGCCGGTAGTACAGCATCAGGCGGTTGCTGCCGGCATGCGGTGCCACCACCAGGGTGTATTCAAACAGCCCGGTAGCGCCATGGTGCTGCGGCGCCGGTGCAATGAACCGCAGCTGCTTTTGATCACCGCTGAATGCGATATGGGTTTTCGTGTTCTCGCTCCAGCTCAGGGCCAGGATCTGGCTGAAGCTGCGTTGCAGCACGGCGCTAACCGTGCGCAGTCTCTCGGTTTCACCGGCATGTTTTAGCCCGGCTTCCCAGCTGCGCTCAGCCAGGCGCAGGGCGCCAAAAGCAGTGCTTATGATCATGGTCAGCACTACCATTGCCACCATGATCTCCAGCAGGGTAAACCCCGCTTCGTTGTGCCTGGTTTTATGCGCAGCAGACGCTGCTTCCGGCAATGTCAGATAGCTAATCATCAGCCCGGTGTTTCCATTCGTTTTATCTGTTTCAGGCGCACGCTGCTCAGTCTGATCTGGCGGGTGCCTCCCGCATGCTGCCAGGATACCTTGACGGTGACCCGGTAGGCCGTCAGGGTGGCGACCCGTTGTTTGTCCTGCTGCCATGGCCGGTAGGGCTCGACCAGACGTTGCCAGCGAAAGCGTCCATCCCATTCACCGGAGCTTAGACCGGGCTGCAGGGGTTCGCTGATACCGCTTACTGAGAGTTGCGATTGTGCTACCAGCACCGCGCGGGCGTAGTCTTCAGACAGGGCGACATTGCGCAGTCCGCCGGAGAAGATTCTGAAGATGACGGTCAGCGACATTGCCAGGATCATAAAGGCGACCAGGATTTCGATGAGGGAGAAGCCCCGCTGATGTCTAGGAGCCTGTCCGAGATTAGAAGTCGTAGCGAGGGAAAGTTGTTTTGAGTCAGATTTTTTCATAATTTGAGGCGAATAGCACCGCTATTTAACGAGTATTATGGAAAAATATGGCCAGAATCAGCTTTTCCACAGTAGGCTTTCTATTCTCGGACAGGCTCCTAGCCGGCATCAGCTGATCCCGAGGTGATGGTGATGCTGCCGGTCAGCCAGTTCAGTTGCAGGTAATAGCGCTGCTGGTCTCCGCTGAGTGTGATCAGCTCGCCGCTGGAGCTGCCGTCCGGGAAGAAATAAACCACGTGCTGTGCCATCTGCTCAACGTTTGCCCCGGTCACCAGTTCTACCGCCATGCTCACATTTTCCGGCAGGGCCAGGGGTTTACCGTTGCCGATCCGGTAGTGGGATGTGTTCAGGTTGAGCTGCACAAGCTGCTCAGTGTTATGGATGATCGCCTTACTGCGGGACTCGCGCAGTGCGATGGCGAGGTCCCGTGCCGAGCCTTTGAGCCGGGTGCCGGAGACCGCCCCGGAGAACAGCGGCGGCACCAGTGCCACCATCAAACCGGCGATGACCATGACCACCATTATCTCCAGCAGGGTGAATCCGCTGCTGGCTTTGAAATCCGGGCCAGTCTTCACCAGCTCACCACGTCCGCGTCGTTGTCCTCGCCACCTTCCATGTTGTCATTGCCCAGTGAATACAGGTCATACATGGCCTGTTCACCGGGCGAGCGGTAATGATAGGCATTGCCCCAGGGATCAACGGGAATGCGCTTTTTCTTCAGGTACGGCCCGTGCCAGCCGCTTACTCCCGCTGGCCGCTCGACCAGGGCTATGATGCCTTCCTCGGTGCTCGGGTAACGACCGGTCTCGAGGTGGAACAGATCCAGCCCCGCACCCAGCTCCTCGATCTGTAACCTGGCGGTGTCGCTTTTCGCGCTGCCGGTGTAACGCAATACCTGTGGCCCGACCAGCCCGGCCAGCAAGCCCAGGATGACCAGTACCACCAGCAGCTCGATCAGGGTAAAGCCGCGTTGGCCGTTAGTGAGTATCATTTGTTTCAGTGCCATAAGTGTTTCTCTGTAGTTTAAAATGCCAGCTGGTTGATACTGAGTATAGCCATCAGAATGGAGATAATGACCCCGGCAATGACCACCCCGAGTACCAGGATGAGTACCGGTTCCAGCAGTGCCAGTGCCCGCTTGATAGTGGTTTCGGTTTCCCGTTCGTAGACCTGCGCAACCTGTTGCAGGATTTCCTCCAGGCGACCGGATTCTTCACCGACGCGGATCATATGCACCGCAAAGGCCGGGAAGTGAGCCATTTCTGCCAGCGGGGCGGCGAGGCTCTGGCCTTCCTTCAGGCTGCTCGCCACCCGTTCGAGACCATCGGCGATAACCCGGTTGTCGACGGTGTCCTTGACAATGCTTAACGCCTTCAGCAGGGGTACGCCGTTGTGCAGCAGCATCCCCAGGGTGCGGGCGAACCGGGTCACCTCGATCTTGGTAATAATCGATCCGGCCAGGGGGAGTCTAAGAAACCGGGCATGCCACTGATAGCGGCTGCGTGGCTGAGTCAGCTGATAGCGTAGCAGCCAGGCTGCTGCCGCGGTCAGCAGTAGCAGGATCCAGCCGTAATGCTGCAGGAACTCGCCGGTGGCGATGGTAATTCGGGTCGGTAAGGGCAGCACCTGGCCGGCCCCCTCGAACAACTCGGTGAACTGGGGCACCACATAACCTAGCAGGATGAATATGGATACCACGGCGACAAAGATAAGCACAGCAGGGTAGATCAGCGCCGAGTGCAGGTTGTCACGCACTTTCAGGCTCTGTTCCATGTGTTCCGCGAGGCGTTCCAGTACCACTTCGAGCGCGCCGCCGGCCTCGCCGGCGCGCAGCAGGTTGAGATAAAAGCGACTGAATACCCCCTCCTGTGCCTGCATCGCATCGGTGAGCGTGGCGCCACCCTTGACCTGCTCCTGTACCTCCAGCAGCAGTTGTTTCATGTTTTCACTTTCCGACAGGGAACCGAGGATTGACAGTGCCCGGTCCAGCGGCAGACCGGCACGCAGCAGGATGCTCAGTTCGCGGGTTGCATTGCTGATATGCTGGTCCGTTATACGCCGGGCGCTGCTTCGCCTGAAGCTTGAGCTGAAACTTGCCCCGGGACTTTGGCTGCCCCCGGGCTGAACGGTCTCATCAACCTGGATCGGGATCTGCCCCAGGGACTGGAGTTTGGCGACCACCTGTTCCCGGCTGCCTGCATCCAGGGTGCCGTTGAAGACCTCGCCATCCATGCTTGCTGCCTTGTAGCTGAAAACGGGCATCTTATTTAGACTTTCTGAATGTAGACAGCGTGCTCAGCTGCTGTTCACGTCTGTTATCGGCTTCCATCCGGGTGTTCGCGCTGCCTGTCGTGTTTTGTGCTTGTGTTGCAGCCGTTTCCGAGTGCGCCTTGGCCGGATCCTCGCTGCCCGGGTGCTGCATCCCGGTGCTGGCCGATTTTTTGCCTAGCTGCTGTGTATGCGACTGCTCCTGGGTCACCCGGCGCACCTCTTCAATCGTGGTTTCGCCGTTCACTGCCTTGCGCAGGCCGTCATCGAGCATGGTGGACATACCGTCTTCCAGGGCTACCCGGGCGATTTCGCCGGCATCATTGTGCTGCAGAACCATCTGTTTGATCGCATCGGTCATCACCAGCAGCTCCACAATGGCGTTGCGTCCGCTGTAACCGCTGTGCCCGCAATGTTCGCAACCCGCAGCCCGGTGCAGGGTAACGGGGTGGTCACCGGCATAGTCTTGCAGCGACCAGCGTTTAATCACCTCATCCATCGGCGTGTAGGCCTCGCGGCAGTGATGGCACAGGCTGCGCACCAGGCGCTGGGCCAGAACCGCGTTAACCGTCGAGGTCAGCAGGTAATCCTCCACGCCCATGTCCAGCAGGCGGGTAATACTGCCGGCGGCATCGTTGGTGTGCAGTGTCGACAGTACCAGGTGACCGGTTAATGCGGACTGCACGGCAATGCCGGCGGTTTCCCGGTCGCGCATCTCGCCGATCATAATGACATCGGGGTCCTGGCGAACGATGGAGCGCAGCGCATTGGCGAAGGTCAGTCCGATCTGCGGTTTGACCTGCATCTGGTTGACGCCCTCGATATTGTATTCCACCGGGTCCTCCACGGTGAGGATCTTGCGCTCGGCGGTGTTGAGGTGCTTGAGTGCTGCATACAGGGTAGTGGACTTGCCGCTGCCGGTCGGACCGGTAACCAGCAGGATACCATGGGGCTGGGCGAGAATATCGATCATCTTATCCTCGAGTTCCAGGCTGAATCCCAGCGCATTAAAAGTCAGCGCAACATTATCCCGAAGCAACAGCCGCAATACCACGCTCTCGCCATACATGGTCGGTACCGTCGAGACTCGCAGGTCGATTTCATTGCCGCTGACGCGTATTTTAAAGCGCCCGTCCTGCGCCAGGCGGCGTTCGGCGATATTCAGGTTAGCCATGATCTTGATGCGCGAGATCACCGCAGCCGTTGAGTGGGTCGGGGGCGCATCGACTTCACGCAGCAGCCCATCAATGCGGTAGCGGATCTTGAGCAGGCTCTCGAAGGGTTCGATGTGAATGTCCGAGGCGCCGTGTGCCACTGCCTGGTGAATCAGGTGGTTCACCATTTTGATTACCGGCGCCTCGCTGGCGAGTTCCTTGAGCTGCTCGACATCATCCAGAAACTGGACGCTATCGATATTGCCTTCGATATCATATTTGCTATCGTGGCTTTGGTAGCGCTGTTCATTGGCCTGGTCGATTTCCGAGCTTATACCAATACGGGGGATGACCTGCTTGCCGGTGAACAGTTTCAGTGCATCCAGCACATAAGAGTCCTGGGGGTCGGCCATGACCACGGTCAGGCAGTTTTCCTCCTGTTCCAGGATCAGCGCCCGGTTTTCCTTGAGGAACTTGTGTGAGATCTGTTCATCGATGGCTAATTCGTCGGGGAAACACTGGCGTTCAACCAGTGGCAGGTCGAGCTGTCTGGACAGGCTCTGTGCCACATCACGTTCTGTTACCAGTCCGAGTTTGACCAGGATAGAGCCGATCGGCTCCCATTGGTCCTGTTCGATTTGCAGATGGCAGGCGCGTTCGATATTGTCCGCATCCAGTTTGCCCGCCGCCACCAGGTAGGCGCACAATGTTTTGGTATTGCGAGTTGGGCTGTTTACGATGGTATCCACGGACTCCTCGTTAGCCTCTGGTTTGTTTGTATCCATGGGTCACATGCTGGTTTTATTCATGTATTTAGGTAAAAGCTTAGCGTATATCTCCAATATTAGTCGAAAAATGCAATGGAAATAAAGAAAAGAATACCCTGTTCTACCCGCCTGGGCGGAATGTCTGCAACCACCTGTTTGGTCAAATTCACTGAAAACATAACAGGCATTTATCAGCCAGTCAAGCCGGGCCGGGCTACAACAATATCAGCGGAAATCCTGCTCGCACCAGTAGACGCCTGACTACGGCAATTCCGTTGAATCGATCGAACGCCAGCCTGTATTACTTAGTCTAACTACCTGCCATCCCCCATATACACCCTAGTGAGGAGGGCGGGTTTTACTGTACAGGCAAGTGAACCCTGTCATCCCGTATCACGCATTGGAGATAGCTGACTGAACTAAAGGACGGGTTAAATCTGGACTTACGATCAGGTTGGAACAGTACCGTTAGGCAGTTTCTTAGCTTTCTTATAATCATTATCGTTGTGTTTAATACATTGCCATGTTGGATTTGTGGGTTTTCGCGTCTTGTTGTATGCGGAAAAACAGGCGAATTTAGCTGAATAATGTAAATACGAGCCAGCGTTATATAAGGTTTCTTATAAATGTGGGCCTACCGTTTGCGGCAGAGCCGGTGGTCCAGAAAGAAAATAAGAAGGAGATAATAAATATGAAAACACAAACCACCAGGCCGATAACGAGCAAAGATTATTTGCCTGTTATCTTAATGTTTTGCATGGCGATACTGACCATGCTATTTGCACCGGGCGCACAGGCCGTCCAGTGTGACCGCACTATCACGGCGAATGTCGTGGTACTGGACAGTCCGACGATATTTAATCGTCTCGGCGCCCAGAACCCCAACTGGATGACCTTCGCGTTACGACGCGACGTGGTACCCGTTGATCCGAATTTACCTATTGATGCACTGATTAATGTGCCGGGTGTTGACGAACTGGGTAATCCCATCAATGTCCAGAGGCGTAATGCCCAGATGCGCGAAGACAAACGTCCGCGTCCGCTGGTAGTACGTTCGGCTGAGGGTGACTGTCTTACGGTCAACTTTCAGAACCTGCTGTCTCCGGCTGCGGCACCTTTTAACGCCCAGCAGGACCAGTTGTTCAACGACGACCAGGTATTCGACCGCTGCGCCAGTTTCCATGCCCAGGGTGTCGAGCTGATTGGTGATATCAACAGCGACGGCAGCTTCGTGGGTAATAACAACCCTGGCGAAGACGCTTTTGCCGCTTGTACTGAAGGCCAGGTGAAAGCAGGCCTGGTAGGCCCCGGTGGTAGCGCCACTTACACGCTCTATACGCCTCATGAAGGTACCTTTGTAGTCACCAGTTATGGCGCTACCATTGGTAGTGAAGCTGATGCCGGTAACAACGCTATTGGCCTGTTCGGTCAGTTGAATGTTGAGCCTAAGGGCGCTGGAATTTATCGTGGTCAGTTGACTGAAGAGGAAATGCGCCTTGCTACTACCGGCGCAGTTGCTTCTGACTGTATCGCGGGTGATGTAGTTGGTGTTGACTGTAACCCGGGCGGCCAGCCCATTATCGATTACGAAGCACTGTATCCAAATGTCGAGCCATGGACCTCTGAAGGCAAGGCCGGCCTGCCTATTATCAATATGCTGACTGCTGCTAACGAGCTGGTGCACAGCGATATCAACGCTATTATTACCGGCCCTAACGCCGACGGCAGCTTCCCGCCCAGCACCTACCCGCTGGAAAGCGTCGGCAAATCGAACCCGCAACTGCCCAACCGGCTGGAACCGTTCCGTGAATTCGCTTCGGTCTACCATGACGAGCAGACCAACTCCCAGGTGTTCCCGCGCTGGTACTCTAACCCGGTACTGCAATATACCCTGGCGGGTGTCAAGGACCAGTTTATGATCAACTACGGCTCCGGCGGTATCGGTTCGGAGATTATCGCCAACCGTCTGCACACCGGTCCCATGCACGACTGTACCGACTGTGCTTACGAGGAATTCTTCCTGGCCTCGCAGATCGTCGGCGATCCCGGCATGCTGGTCAACTTCCCGGCCAACACCGGCATCGAGCAGTGTGATCCGACAGCGATTGCAGGCCCCACCTGCTGGCGTGACCCGGTTAATCTGGCCAACGGTCCGATCCCCGGCAACTTTGCCCTGTACCAGGAAGATCCTTCCAACGTACACCATGCCTACACCGGTGATTTTGTTAAGATCCGCAATATCCATGCCGGTGCGTTCGAGCAGCATATTTTCCACCTGCACAACCACCAGTGGCTGTTCAACCCCAATGACGACAATGCCAACTACCTGGATGCCCAGGAAATCATGCCCGGTTCCGGTCATACCTATGAACTGGCCAACGGCGGCTCCGGTAACCGTAATAAAACCGTGGGTGATGCTATTTTCCATTGTCACTTCTACCCGCACTTTGCCCAGGGCATGTGGTATCACATTCGTAACCATGACGTAATGGAAACCGGTACCGTATTGGCTGTTTCCGGCGGCACTGCCGCTAATCCGGGCATTCATACTGCTCCATTCGCACTGCGCAGTGGCCAGCCCATGGCCGGTTCACGCGCACTGCCAGACGGTGAACTGCCTGATGGCTCGCCAATCCCAGCTATCGTGCCTCTGCCCGGCAAGGCTATGCCGCAAATGCCGGCTCCGGTTCACGTAGTTGCAGTCGATCGTGGCTCACACAGTATTTTAGGTGGCCGCTCAGGCCCCGATGGTATCCCTGATTCCAGCCAGGCGGTGGTTGACCGCACAGTTGCATTTGGCGCAGACGGTATTGCCGGCACCCCGGATGATGTTTCCCCCGGCTTCCCCTTCTGGCTCGCCGGTAATGAGTGTGGCATAGGCCCCGAGAACGACAACTGTCCACAGGGCATCGTCGGCCAGCGTATGCCTACTCCGGTACTTGATATGATGACCGAACAGGGTGCTGCCGATGCTGGTATGAATGCAAAACTGGCCGGTGGCTGGGACGGTGGTCTGCCACGTCACTCCATGCTCGGTTATGTATCTGCTGGTCTCTCGCTTGACACCAATAACCGTCTTGACTTCCGCAAGGTGATCGAGATGGCGATGCCGGTCTATTTCCCTGAGACGGGTACCGACATAGAGAAGGTTTCCATGGCTTACCAGGCCGTTCGTAATCGCCCCAGTGCTGCTAACAGCCTGGCAGGTGCGACTACGACTGCTGCCAGCTTTACCATGAACGGTGCGCCATCGGTACCGGGCGGTGCCTACCAGGATCCCTGTATCGACGATTTAGGTATCCCGATGCTCAGCGGCCTCACCGGCAGCTGGTTTGACGGCGACGGTAATTCAGCTACCTTTAACACCAAAGGGGGTTCTGCTTTTGGCTCTGACGACCCGCGTACCTATAAGCTTGCCAATGTGCAGGTCGATGCTGTATTCAACAAGGTGGGTTACCACTATCCGCAGGAACGTATTATCACCCTGTGGGAAGACGTAGCGCCAACCATTTTGAAGCAGCGTCCTCCAGAGCCCCTGGTGATGCGCTTCAATACCTTTGATTGTGGCAAGATCCTGCATACTAATCTGACTCCGCACGAGTATGAGCTGGATGACTTCCAGGTGCGTACGCCGACCGATATTATCGGCCAGCACATTCACCTGCCCAAATGGGACCTGACTACCGGTGACGGCGCAGCCAATGGCTGGAACTACGAAGATGGTTCCCTGGCTCCTGGCATCGTACAGGAACGTATCCATGCTATTAACGAGTTCAATCACCTTGCAGGTACGCTTGTTCCTGCCGGCACCCTGCCGGGTCAACTGGCGCCGATCGATATGACCGATCTGGTTGCGGTAGCGACTATCGAAACCGGTGACTCTGGCGGTACTCCCGCCGGTCTAACCACCTTGACCGCAGCGCCGCATCCGTTCTTCGGAGCCGGTGTAGCAGGACAGGACCACCTCGGTGCGCGTACCACCATTCAGCGTATCCTGATCGATCCGATCGTGAACGTCGGCGGTATTGACCGCGGCCTGGGTCTGACTTTCTCGCATGACCATTACGGTCCGTCTACCTTCCAGCAGATTGGTCTGTATTCCACCATTCTGGCCGAACCAGCTGGTTCTACCTGGGTACACAACGAGAGTGGTGTAGTACTGGGTAGCCGTGATGACGGTGGCCCAACTACCTGGCAGGCAGCCATTTTGCCACCAGCAAGTGCGCCGCTTGGTTCAACTGTAGGTGCCGAGCTTATCGAGGACCACCGCGAGTTCTACTTTGAAATGAGTGATTTCCAGCACGCTTATGAGGCGGGGGTCTATGTCGGCGCCGATGCGAATGGTGTGCCGATGCTTACGCAAATCAATCAGCCGGATCCGTTTAACGCTGCGGTTGCTGATGCACCGGCGTTGCATAACACCTGGATGGATACAATCAATCCGCCGTTGAAGCTGAAATCAGTACCGTTCCCTGATGTAGTGACGGCCGAAGCCGTGTGTCCCGGACCGCTCAATGCAGATGGAACCGGCATCACCAATGCCTCACCGTTCGTACAGCGTCCCTGTGCTGAAGCGATCAATATCAGCCACAGCGCTATGTTCGTAGTCAACTACCGCAACGAGCCGGTAGGTCTGCGCGTGTTCGATCCGAATGCGATCGGTCCTGACGGCAAGAACGGTGCCCAGGCGGCTGGACAGGCAGGCGACCTCGCTTTTGCCCTGCAGAGCCGTAAAGACCGGGCGATTCCCGAGCTGAATACCAGCTTTGGTAATACCCCGTACCCGCAGGCAGGCTACTGCCAGGGCAACGACGGTGACCTGATCAACTGTGACCGCAATGCGGGCGACCCCTTCACACCGATCATGCGTGCTTACGAGCGTGACCAGGTTAAGGTGAAAATCCAGGTCGGCGCTACCGAGGAGCAACATCAGACCACGCTGCACGGTTTGAAGTGGTTATCTAACGGTTCAGGCTTCGGTCAGTCTCCGAACTCCGGCTGGCGCAACTTCCAGTCTCATGGTATTTCAGAGCAGTTTAGCCTGCAAATGCCAATGAACCCGGATGTTGGTCAACTCGGCAACACGGTGGACTACCTGTATGCTCAGGACGCGACCCGTGACGGTTTCTGGCTCGGCAGCTGGGGTGTTATGCGCACCTACGGTCAGCAGCGCCAGGATCTGTTCGAGCTGCCGGACAACCCGCAGCAGGGACCGGTACAGGTGGTCAATGCCAATGAGTTCGCCGGTGTATGTCCGACAGTAAAAGTCAAGGGTGGTGGTGGACGTCAGATTGCCAACCTGGTCGAGTACGATGTGACCGCAGTGCTGGCCAACGAGGTGCTGCCTAACCTCCTGGGTGTGACCATACCAGCTAATATTGGTGGTGACTCCGACGGTGATGGCATTGGCGACAACGCCGGTGGTCCGCTGAATCCGCTGGGTGGTACGCTGGTTTATAACCGTCGTGGTACCGTGGTGCCGGATGTCAATGTTCCAGCTGAGGACGGTGCTCCGGCTGGTGTGGTGCTTGGTGGTGAGGGTGCGTTAAACGACCCGACAGCCATGATGTATGTGCGTACCTCTGACCTGGTGTTCGACACCGCCTGCATCAATCCGGTCACCGGTACGGCTGCCTGCCGCACCAAACTCGGTGACCCGGTGAGCATGCAACCCAATGCTCCGGTAGAACCGCTGGTGCTGCGCGCCAATGCGGGTGACTGCATCGAGGTCACCCTGCGCAATGGCCTGCCGTTCACAGCGGTGATCGACCAGGATCCGCTCTCTGCGACCTTCGGTCAGGTCATCGACAAGGTACCGGGTGCGATGCCCGACCTGGCCGGCTGGCAGGATATGATGTGGATTGTTGAGCGTAATATCCAGATCGATCCCGTTACGGGACGGCCCGAGATGCACTTCTTCAACAATAACCTGGTGCGTCCGTCCAGCTATGTGGGACTGCATCCGCAGCTCGTGGAGTTTGACTCCAGCCGTGACGACGGTCTGGTCGTGGGTGGCAACTCAGCGGGTCAGGCGTTAGCCGCGCCCGGTGAGCAGAAGACCGTGCGCTGGTATGCGGGTGATCTACGGCATGATGTGGTGACGGGTGGCAACCCCAATCAGCGTCGCTTCGAGATCGTAGCCACGCCGATTGAGTTCGGTGGTGTTAACCTGCTGTCGGCGGACCGTATCAAGCAGCCTCAGAAGGGTCTGTTCGGTGCGCTGGTTATCGAACCAGCCGGTGCCACCGTGGCCGAGGACACCCAGGTGCCTGATGGTCAGGGTAGTGGCGCTGCAACGCGTCTGACCCGTGCCCAGGTTACGGTGACTTCACCTGCGGGTGATGCCGGTTCCGGTGGTGTCTACCGCGAGGGCCTGGCCATCGGTCACAAGCTCACCAACCTGCGCTGGAAAGATGGTTCTGCCATCGCCAACGTGAACCAGGGTGAACTGGGCCGCGAGGGTGCGGAAGATAGCGGTCATGCCGGTTTCAACTACGCCATGGAACCCTCCTGGTTCCGCTTCAAGCTGCCACCGAATGTACCATTTGGTAACCACGGCACGCCGAACAGCTTCGGCAGCCTGATCAACGCGCACGCTATGTACGCCAACAACCTGGTTACTGGCGAGCCCAATGCGGTGCCAGCTATCGCGGGTGTGAGTGCGGCGGGTGATCCGCAGACTCCGGTGATCATGGCTACGGCTAATGGTGCTACTCGCATGCACGTGTTGAACGGCGCTTCCGCAGACCGTGACGGTACCTTTATCCTGCACGGCCATCTGTGGCAGCGCGATCCATTCGTCTGTACGGGTGATCAGCAGGATGCCTCGGTACCGCTGGAAGGTCGCTGTGATCCGAATGTAGTGGGATCACAGGCGCTTGGTCTGAACCCTCAGGGCAAGTGGATGAGCAGCGAAGAAGGCATGGGCCACGTCTACGGGCACTGGCCGATCCTGTTCGATGCCGGTGGCACGGACGGTGTTGCGGGTGACTATCTGTACCGCGACTATGCACCTGGTGGCAACCGTAACGGTCAGTTCGGTCTCCTCAGGGTACAGTAGTACGTAGTCTGGTTATGCGGCCCAGCGGACGGGCCGCACAATAAAACAACATGTGGGTGCTACCAGGAGGTTGCACCCACTTTTTTTGAAGCAATGGAAATATGAGAAAAACCATCGGGCATAATCCTGAATTAATTAGTTGAATCTACAGGTTAATTCAGGATTATGCCTATAACAGGATGATCGATACTATCGATCAGTCAGATAGTCTATAATCACAGGAATTTAACGATAAGGAGAGTCGGCGTTTCGCTGACTGTGCGAGGAAACAAGGGTGTATATTTTTTATTAGTACCTCGCCACCTGAACAGGGAATACTTCCCACACGAACAAACAGAGAAAAAACCGAGGAGAAGATCTGTGCAATTTTTACTGAATCCATTTTTAACCGGGGCAGCACTTGTCCTGCTGATGTCCGCCGGATTACAGGGCTGCTCACCGCAAACCGGTGATGCCGAAACCGAAACCGAAACCACTGGCTCTGGCTCCGGCACCAGCGTTGGCTCCGGCACCATCGCTGAAACCGGCACCATCGCTGAAACCGGCACCAGCGCCGGGCAGAAAGACCTCAACCGCACCACCCGCGAGGGCGTGGTGGTTGAGTTCTCCACCCGGCCAACCAGTGACGGTGTGGAAAAGGTGATGGCCGCTGACTGGGCCGATATTACCTTCCGCATCACCGATGCCAGCACCGGTCAACCCATAGAGGGCCGTTATCCGGCGGCCTGGATGGATCTGTCTGAGGCCTGGGAAGCCAAGGGTGACAAACCCATGAGCTGCAAGGACCGGGTCTCGACCTACCTGCAGGGAATCGTCGGCATACGCCCGATGATTGACCTCAATAGTAATTTTCTGCTGGTGATGAACGCCGATGCATCTATCTCGGTAATCGACCCCGTGGTTGGTATTACCGGCATCACTAATCTGTTCGCCCAGATCAACCTTGAGCAGGCGGGTGCCGATTGGGATAAAACCCGGGACCAGAGGACTTTGTTCGTAAGCATGCCGCATGCCAACCAGGTTGCGCTGGTCGATACCGAGACCTTTAAGGTAGTGATGAATATCGATGCAGGCGACAGGCCGACCCGGGCAAAGTTACAGGACGACGAGCGCTACCTGTGGGTGGGTAATAACGCGACCAGGGCGGAACAAAGCGGCGTCACCATTATTGATGCGATTGATCGCAAGAAACTGGCATTTATCAATACCGGTGAGGGGCATCACGAGATCGCTTTTTCCGATGACAACCGCTATACCTTTGTCAGTAACCGCAACTCGGGCACGGTGACCGTGATCGATGTGCAGACGCTGAAGACGGTCAAGGACCTGGAGACCGGTCCGGTACCTATTTCGCTGGCATTCTCAACGCTTGGCAAGGCGTTGTATGTGGCTGATGGCAAGGACGGTACGATTACCGTGGTGGATGCCGCAAGCCTTGAGATTCGCTCCCGCATAAAGGTCAAACCGGGCCTCGGACCGATGCGATTTTCACAGAATGGCCGCTGGGGCATTGTGGTCAATCCGTTCGAAGACGAGGTTTATGTCATCGATGCCTCGAAGGACCAGCTGATGCATACTATTACGATGGGTAAGCAGCCCTACCAGGTAAACTTTACCCGCAGCTTTGGCTACATTCGCTCACTGGGTACACAGGATGTTGGTCTGATACCGCTGTCTGAACTCGACGAAGTAACAACACCGGTGGTCAGCTATATTCCTGCCGGTCAGAACCCGCCGGGTGCTGCGGCCAAGATCAGTATCGCCGATGCCATGGTGCCCTCGCTCAAGCAGGCGGCAGCTTATATTGTCAATCAGGCAGACGGTACCATTCACTACTATATGGAAGGCATGGCTGCGCCCATGGGGGCATTCCGCAACTATGGGCATCAGGCCCGGGCCATTGATATTGTTGATCGCAGCCTTGGCGAGTTCTCGCCCGGTGTCTATACCGGGCGGGTGAAGATCCCGGTTGCGGGCCAATATGACGTCGCCTTCATGATGGATACACCGCGCTTCCTGCACTGTTTCAGCGCAGAGGTGGTGCCCAACCCTGAGTTAGAGGATACCACTGCGAAGATGGGCGTGGAGTACCAGGTCGGTAACAGGTATGTGACCGTGGGTACAGAGACTACGATTAAATTCAGGCTCACCGATACCAGGACCGGTGACTCAGCTCGCGATATCCCCGATGTGACGGTGCTGTATTACCGCTCTGACGGGCGTGACCGTACAGTAGCTCGTGCCAGGGCGCTGCCGGACGGTGGCTACGAGGCTACTGTCAAGCTGAACAAGTCAGCAACCTATTACCTGTTTGTTGGCACCAGGTCGAGGAAAGTTAGCTACACGGATTTGCCGTTCTTCAGCTTGATAGCTATGCCGGCAGCGACTGGTGAGAAAACCACAGCCTCACAGACCGGCAGCGGTTCATGATTTTGAGTTTGTTGCGTAACACTGTGCTGCTGGCAGTGTCAATCTCCAGTACGGTCAGTTGGGCAACAGGTAATAACCCCGGAAATGCGCTACGTGTTAACGGGGTCGATATTAGCAACCAGCGCTATATAGGTTTCTACCTGGAGTACCAGCGTTCGAAGAATGTGGCTGTCGGTGCACGCGGGGACCAGCTGCCGCTGCTGACCAAATTGCGTAAGGAGGCCATGGAACTGCTGATCGAGCAGGAAGTGCTGCTACAGGCAGCGGAGGCGGAGGACATCGAGGTTCTCCCTGGTGAAGTCGATGCCGCGTTCACTGAGGTCAGTGCGCCGTTCAACAGCCCTGTTGCATTCAGACACCGGATCGAGTCGGAAGGTTTCACTGAAGACAGTTACCGCATTCATCTGCGGCGCATGATTGCTGCAGCCAAGTACCTGGATGGTATCCGCGCCGAGGCGATGAATGTCAGCGATGAGGAACTGGAGGCCTACTACCGTGACAACGAGGTTCGCCTGACTCTGCCTGAGCAGGTGCGGGTGCGGCATATCCTGCTGAGCTGGAAACCGCTGGGCAAGCCGGACGACCGCGCCGCGCTGCACGAGCAGATGGTTCCCATTTTGAAAAAAGCCCGCGATGGGGAGGATTTCGCCGAGCTGGCACGCCAGTACTCGGAAGACTCGACCAGAATGGATGGCGGTGATGTCGGCCTGTTTAATCGTGGCATGATGGTTCCTGCCTTCGAGGCGATGGCTTTTTCTCTGCAGCCGGGCGAGATATCAGACATCATCGAGACACCTTTTGGTGTGCATATTCTGCGCCTCGAAGAGCGCAGGGAATCGCGTCTGCTGCCGTTAGATGAGGTTCGCGAACAGCTGCGTGACCATATACGCAAAGAAAAAATGGATACGGTAGTCGATGCTAAAAAGGTAAGCTTGCGCGAGCAGGCTGAGGTACAGGTGCTGATCCCGATGGAAAGACCGAAGAAAAACTGAGTGAAATGCCGCTTTATATAGTTTGCCTGGCAATATTTTATGATGATTAAAGCTAACTGCTCACAACTTTATTAATGGAACAACAGTATTATGAAATATGAATTTATTACAATCTTGAAACTGTTCTCGCTGCTGCTTGTCCTTGGGCTGCTGCCGGCGGGCAGTTATGCCGGCGAGACAAACAGCAAGGATGACCCGCATGCTCACCACCGGGCAATGATGAAGAAACCTGCTGCTAGCGCAAAACAGACCAAAGTCGATCTGGTGGACCGGATGCTCATCGATCAGCACAGCAATGAGATGAATTTTATTAATGATGTTATTGGCGACCGCATCGTGGTGATTGACTTCGTTTATACCACCTGTACCACGGTATGTCCGGTTATCTCAGCGGTATTCAGCCAGCTGCAGAAAAAGCTGGGTGAGCAACTGGGTAAGGAGGTAGTGCTGGTGTCGATCAGTGTGGATCCCATCACGGATACCCCGCAGCGACTCAAGGCCTATGCAAGCAATCATAAAGCCAGACCGGGCTGGATCTGGTTGACCGGGCCGAAACGTAATGTCGACGATGTGCTTGACGGTCTGGGCGCTTATACCCCGAATTTCAGGGACCATCCTGCCATGGTACTGGTCGGCGATGGGCGTAGCGGG
>Ga0164315_10001715_pt1 | contig 16534 bp, 30 predicted proteins | sample GuaBasSedimGuay6_FD_113737 | JGI IMG/M metagenome (GOLD analysis project Ga0164315, IMG submission 113737) | Subseafloor sediment microbial communities from Guaymas Basin, Gulf of California, Mexico - Guay6, Core 4569-2, 0-3 cm | ecosystem: Environmental > Aquatic > Marine > Hydrothermal vents...
AAATATAGCTAGACCACCGGCATATAATCACATATAATATGCCCATGAGCATAAAAGCAAGATTAAAAGATTTGAAAACCCGCTCCCAATTACTGAAGCACGCTTCGGCAATTAGCGATATGCCGTCATGGATCAAGCATAATGCCGCCTCCATGATTGGCATGGCTCTTGGCATCGCAGGATCGGGTTATCTTGGCTCATCACTCGCCAAGGAATATGTCCCTACAAAAAACCTCAAAAATAATAAGCTTGTAAAGTCATTCATCGAGAAAAATCTTCAAGCCGAAGAAATAAACTTTGAGGATAATTATACCAAGGGCGATTCCATGGAGTCCAATATCGAGAACGTTGCCAATCACTACGTAGAAGCACTCCCCGACAAAAGCAGCATAGTAACCCACGCCAGAGACAAGTCAATGATGCTTCATGAGCTCGGGCACATAGCAAATTTCAATAAAGACATCCGCTTAAAGGCTATAATCGCAAAAAACCTTGCTCCTCTAGTTGGACTTGCTTCATCGACCTTCGCCGCCGCATCGCCAACAACCAGAAAATTCGCACCACTGCTAATCGCCGCAGGACACGCACCCATGTTAACCGACGAGGCCCGCGCCTCACTAAAAGCAGTGGCCCATATAAAGGAGCACGGCACCGAGGAAGAGTACGCCACCGCCCGCAAAAGACTTTTGCTTGCATATGGTACTTACATACTTCCTGCCCTCGGACAACTTATCGGTTCTGCTGCTGCCGTAAAATTACTTAAATAAATTAAGGACAACCCATGAAAGCCAAGTACCTTGACGTACGAAAATTTGTCAGAGATTTTAACAAACTACGACAACAAAACCAAAACACCTGGATAGTTTTTGTGGGCGACATCGGAAATAAAAAAGTCGCCATAAAATCTTACAACTCCTGGGTCCAGAGAATTAGGATAAATGGCAAAGTTGACGGGGCTGGACATGGCATGAATGTCACCGAGTGGCGTACCTACATCACAAAGGCCCTTTCCGACAATCAACCACCCAGCAATAAATCTTGAGATATGATACAATGCTTCCTTACCCAGGAGGAACAAATGCCAGATGCGCAAGCACAATATTACATAGAAATCATGACCAGCAGAATCTCAAAACTCAAATCCGAAGAACAAACCCACCACAACACATTATCCTTAGCCCGCTCCAAGCGAATCCGCGCAGAGGAAGAGCTTGCTATATTCATTGAAAAACTACCCAAATAATATGGTATAAGATTATACAGTAGTCAAACGTACCGCTGTATAATCGAAAGGCCACCATGTTAGTTAAGGCAGTTCTTGATGTTATGACTTACGAGTCCCCTCGTAAGGACATCACCCTTATAATATTTATGTCCAGGATTTTATTCATTGGCAGTTTCTTGCTAATGGTCCTGGCTTAATCAAAGCCTCATGATGAGGCTTTTTTTACGTTCCAAGAGGAACAGAAAGGAGAGTTAATGAAACTCTCAGATACAATTAAGTTTACCTGGAAATTTTCCAAACAAGACATTCTTGATTACGAAATCCAAAAGGGGGCTGCAGCCCCAAACTGTTGGTGTCACGTTGATACTTGCAAGCTCCTTCCAGTCCACAGGGAAATCACCCATCCGTCAGTAATCCCTGATTTGGCAGAAGTCTATCTCGGCGAACTGCCAATCGCCCCATGGCTCAAGAAGGCCCCAGTAACATTTCTGAATCTTTTAGTAACAAATTTTGTTAATAATATTGCGATAGCACTCAAAAAATCCGCTGCATATTTCAAGGAAGAAGTGGACGGGATTATGCCAACGCTCTTAAAGGCAGGCCCCAGCTCTATAGTCAATGAGACTGGATCAATAAATAAAGATGGCCTCCCTGAATGGTTACCTTCTGTTTCTTTTTATTCTGAGTTCTGGAGCAATGTAAAATCTATCTCAAGGCTGAAGTCAAAAAAAGCCACCGACGCCGCAAGGCAACAACGTATAGATGCCCGCGAACGTTATTCTGCAGCGTATGCCAGTGAAGCCGCCAAGGAAGAAGCTATTTGGAAAAAAGAGATGACTGAGTTTGCAGCATCTAGCCCTTTCCCTGAGCTCAAATTCGCCCTTGACAACGATATGGAGTGTAAAGGGCTATACCTTGAGGAGCTTTTAGCTGCTACTCTGCCAAGATATCAGATATGCCTCAACGAAGATGATTTTCACTTAATAGAAGGCGAGCTACCACGGCTTGCCATCGCAGCCTTGATGAAAGAGACCCCAGAGGTGTCCCTGGATATCGAGCCTTACATGAACGATAGAGATTCCACCCCATATTTCGGCGTGGTGTTCCCCTCATTCGCCAAGGATATGACATGCACAGGAACAATGCCAGTATTAGCCATTGCAAAAATCCCGAACCAAGAAAGAGACCCAAATGAATAAATACCCATCATTATTATTTATTTTTATTGCCTTCATTGTTGCTTGCCCCCAACTTAAAGACCTTTTAATCGCTCACGTAAACCTTGCCATCAGTAAGGCAGCCATAGAGCAATCAGATTTAGAACTCCCAGAGAAGGCCGTCGCAGAGACTACTCCTGATTTTTGCAATTACATCGACTTTTATAAGGTTTCCCAAGATGACACCATGCTACACAGGCCCCTGACTACTATTGGCGATATCCGCAAAAACCCAGGTGGCAGAATTACCTTTGATGATGGTGTTACCATGGACATCATCGCGAACTCAAGAGCCCGCAGAACCTACGAGTGTATTGACGGCGCAGTTCATAGGTGTACAGAACGCCGCACATACTTCAATGCTCAAAATGCATGGCAGGACTACGGGAATATGGTGATAGCAAACGAAAAATTTGCCAAGGAGCAAGGCGTTGAATTTCTCAAAGACTTCCCGTCATCCTACCTATGGACTTCATCGGAATTTCGTGGGCTAAGATTATCCAAAGGCGAGTATATGGACCTGCAGCTAAAAATAACTCTTTATCACAGAAACGAGGACACCAAATGACTGATGAAGAATGCAAAGTACAAACCCAGAAGCACATAGACAACGTCCAAAAGATGATTGCCATCATTACTGACAAACTTATCTGCCGTGGCAGAGACCATGATGCGTCTAAGTTATCCGACCCCGAACTTTCAGTATTCGTGGAGTTCACACCTAAGCTTTCCGAGTTAACTTACGGCTCCGACGAGTATAACAAGTGCCTCGAAGCGATGAAACCAGCCCTATCTCACCATTATGCGATTAACCGTCATCATCCTGAATATCATGATAGCATCTCAAAAATGAACCTGATTGATATCGTCGAAATGTTCTGCGATTGGAAAGCCGCGACACTTCGTCATGACAATGGCGATCTTGAGAAATCAATAAAGATTAATTCCAAAAGATTCGGAATCACAGATCAGTTAGCTGCCATATTCCAAAACACAGTAGACATTCTTTCTCCGCCAATTTCATATATCGCCATCCCGTACGATGGATATAAGGTGGAAATAAAAGAGGTCAATGGTGCCGGTGCTGGGCACCCAACCCCCTCAGCCGCTATCGAAGCTATGTGGCAAGCTCTCAATGATAATAGGGAACGATTACAGGCAGCGTTGATTGACACTTCCTGCAAATTAACCGCCCTTGAATGTGCCCACAAAAACCACCAACTGAAATAATTGAATAAAACTTGGTATATGAAAGTAATATTAAACTCATATTTATTAAAGGAGGCTCATCATGGGCAAACAGCACGAGTTACTCTCCGTCGAGAAAAACATTAAAAACGAATCCATACGGAGATTCAAGGAAGGAATAAACACCTTTCAAAAGAAATCGAACCACTTTCGTGGTCACATCAAAAGGTTCGACTCGGTCGACCCAGACATTGCCATGGAGGTTCTTGAAGAAGTGCCTATCGTTTCCACTGTGGACGAAAAGCTCTCTTTCATTTTTCAGGCAGCAATTGATGCCGTTGATATCACTATCCAGAAGGAAGCAACCAACCAGTTGGCAAATGCTGATATTATTGTTGAGGGCGAAATTATCGCCAAAGGCATTCCTGCTACAACTCTCCTGGGACTCGAATCTTCCCTCCTCGAGTGGAAGAAATGTCTTCACACAATTCCAACACTGGACCCTGCAGTGGCTTGGAAGTTTGATGATGTCAAAGGCTGTTACACGTCTACCCTAGGCACGAAAACAGTCAAAGAAAAGTCTACCGAATGGCAGGTGGTCGCGCCACCAACCAAGGAACACAAGGCTCAAGTGAAAGAAGTCACAAAGGCCATCGAGACTGGAACCCTTTCTGGTGAGGCCCTTTCTGCAATGTACACCGTTGCAAAGAAGTCGGCTATAATCGAACGCCTTGACGTTCTCCTTAACTCTGTAAAACAAGCTCGCTCCAGAGCCAACAGTACAGAGGTAGTTGACATTAACATCGGCCACAACCTCACCAAGTTCATCTTTGGTGATTAACCATATTAGTTGAGTAAACTTAATTTCACCTGTCATGTCTGCCTGTTTAATAACGACGGATGTTCCAGGATAAACCTGAAGCTAAAATTTAAGCTACTACTCAACCAAATTGATAGAACCAGAAACTAAAACGCATATGTATAATCCCTTTAAAATTGTGACCGTTGGTTCAAGTCCAACCTGAACCGCCAACTCATGGTTCAGTAGCTTAGCTGGTAAAGCACAATCTTTAACCTGAGGATTACACTTAATGCAATAAAAACCTGGTCAATCTTACCAGCTAGATAAAACGCTGGACTTTAACATTTAATAAAGAGGGCTCTGTTATAACACTCACACGATGGCAATTGCGTGTGAGTGTTCGCAGGGCTCATTATCACCCCCTGCTCTCTTTCTTTTTTTAGCACACAAAATACGTGTCCTCTTTTCTGGTATAAGATAGTGTAGTATCCAAACGAGTTACTGCATGCTTAGAGGAGTTCATATGAATTGCCCAAGTTCCGTAAGAAAAATCATAGTCCTCGATCTCGCCCGCAGGGGGCTATGGTGTGTTGCTATTGGGCTAAAGACAGCAGCCATCATGACTCTCAACTCTCTATGGCTGGGGGTGCAGGGGATATCCCTCTCGATGCTCGTTGTCCAGGTGTTGGGATTGAGTCAGCCTATCTTTCTGAAGGTGAAGCCAAGACTTCTATCTCTTGCGTGGATTATGCAAGTGTCCGGATGTCTGGTAGTAGTGCTGTCTCTGCTCTATGCATCAGGAATAATGACGGCCCAAGCCTTTGTGGTGGCATCAGTCTTCATAAAGGTGTTGTCCTTCCCGTTCGGCACGGCCTACGGAAACCTGTTCAACAAGGTAGCGGCAGACGAAGGTGTAGACCTTCAGTGGCTGTCTACTGTCGACCAGACAATGACCTCGGCCTTTGTAGGGCTTGGCACATTAGTGGCCATGCTTGTGGTCTCCACGGTTGGGGTCAAAGGGATAATCGCAGTGGCGGCTATCCTCATTGCCGTCGCAGAGGCCATGGGCTTCTTCGGCATCGCCGAAATCTCCAAGAAAGGTTGGTAGCCCCCATACCCGCACACGCGGGTTTTTTTACCATGTGAAATACATGCCCCATTTTATGGTATAAGAAGATAGTGTGAACAAACGATTTACACATTATCTGAGGAGCTATAATGAATATAACAACTAACGATTTCACAGTGATAGAGAAAGTATTCCCTAATTGGAAGACCATTGTTCAAGGGATTAACAAACGACCAGAGGGCGTGGAGTTTATTAGTGTTGCCCAGACAGATGCCCAGCAACACCCGACCATTAACTTTAAGGTCGGCACGTTAACCCCGGGGAACCTCATCCCCATCCTCGAGATGATAAAGAACAATCCCGGCTGTAGTGATGTATGTGGTAGCAACCTTACAGTATATGCCGCAAAGAAAGGATTCTCCGTAAGTGTACTACTACCATGTTTCAAAGAGGGAGCTCTTCATGAGCTCGCCACCGGGAACCCCATGTGGTAACTCTCCAGCGCCCTCCCAGGGCGCTTTTTTTAGCACATAAAATACCCATCCCATAATATGGTATAAGATAGTGTAGTATCCAAACGAGTTACTGCATATTTAAAGGAGTTATCATGAACGAATTTATCGCTGTTTTAGGCCTGGCGGCCATTTGGGTTTTATTAAGAGTTATCGAGAGCAACAACAGGGCAGAAATGATAGAAGATGCTACAGGTTCTGCCACCTGCTCTGATCTTCCCCTTGGGGAGGATGTGGTCAAACGCTATACCGCTGAAGAGAGGGACGGCGTGGTTCTGGAGTTTGAGGCCGCCCTGAAGGCCCTCCAGGCTGACCCTGCCGTCAGGGTAAATTCTAAAAATACCAGAACCCCGGACATCCGCACCCTCAAGGCGGTGTTTTCAGATGGTACGGCCTTCATAGCCACCATCGCCGGGATTTGGGGAAAGGACGGTGGCACAGCTACCGTCACCAGGATTTCCTAATACCCCCAAGCCCGCACACGCGGGTTTTTTTAGCATGCGAAATTCCCTACCTTAAATATGGTATAAGAATGTATGTTGAAATCCAAATGTATCGCACATTGTCGTGCGTTACTAAGGGACGCAACCTTTTCCTCTGGAAACGACAAGCCATCAGATATGATGGTAAATCATTTCAGGAATTGCAAAGGTTGTGAGGAATGGCTGACCCATCTTCTTCTCGGAGAAGATGATCTTGGAGATTACCCCTATCTTGGGGCTGTCTTTCAGGCGGCATTTCCTGAGCGAAACATCTCTTCCATCATGGAAAAGGAAGATCGCTCATCCTGAAATCACTAAACTTCCACAAGCAACTAACTCACTGCACTGCACGCCGTATTCGAGCGATGCAGATGCGAACGAGATATTACTTGCCTGTGGATTTTTTTACTATGTGAAATTCCCTACCCAAAATTTGGTATAAGAAAATGTAGGCAAACGATCTACATAATTACGAAAGGAACTATTATGAATAATATAAGGAGTGAAATCAACCCTCTTGCAGAGATGGTTGACGACTACACCCTGAGGGTGTGGAAGTCAGAAAAAAGGACAGTAAAGGCAACTACCAGAGATGGTAGAAATCTTTATCTGTCCGAATCTCTGCCCGGATATGGCGGCTTTGGAAACAACGCCGCTTCGCCCCTGATTGTATTGGACGGCAGGAATGCCCGATTGGTCAACCCATACAACACGATAGCGCCTGGCATGAAGAGTCAGGCGCTCAAATACTTCGAATTCCTGTTCGAGGATTGACCACTTAAAGACCGCCCACGGGTCTTTTTTACCATACGAAAAAACCGCCTGAATCCCGTAAGAGACAGACGGCTTAATCAAGGATTGGTGCGTCTCAGTAAAGCAGAGGCCTACATTCCGAGAGCAAGCTCCGGCGTTGTACAGTAAGCAATTCTAAGAAGACCCTGAGAACAATGGCGTAAACCCCAGCCAGATTGCTGTCCAGCGACGGTAAGTAGTCTTCGAGCAGTGGGGCGTGAGCCCTAACTCTGAGATTCCAATATCATCGCATTTCAGCTACCAGCAGCGAGAGAAACAGTAATTGCTTCAGGCACCTATCAAAGGAAAAAGAATTAACCTTTAACTTGATGAAGAGGATTCTACCATCCCCCATGTCTGGTGTCAATACTTTTATTATTTTTTTTACCATGCGAAATACATACCCTCTTTTCTGGTATAAGATAGTAGAATTAAAAACCATCATTTGATGGTCCCGAGGTCCCAGGGTAATGGGACAGCCGCTACCCCATGCGGTGTATGGGGCGACAGCACTTGTCGCGATAGTGCACAGTTCCTTTGTGGACCAAAGGATCTCGATTGGCGTATTTGCGGTACGACCAATCAGACCAGTAAACGACCCCAGCAGTCCCGCAAAGACTGCTGGTCTTCATGTGTATCCTAGCGTGACGCATGAAGGACGAATCGCTAGGTTGGCAGGATAATAAGGCAGCAGGGCTTAGGCGCCTGTTGCCTTACCCTTGCCATAATTTTTTAGCATATGAAATTCCCTACCCAAAATTTGGTATAAGAAAATGTAGGCAAACGATCTACATAATTACGAAAGGAACTATTATGAATATTATACAAAAGAGGATCCAGAGTTTAAACCTTGAACTGAGTGAAGCATGGAAACATGCCGAGGTTCATGGTTATGCTTTCGACGGAACCGACAGGCATCGAGAGATTGCCGTATTGGCGGAAGTCGGGAGTATGACTCCCCTTGAGCTGATCTTTAATGGGGAGCCAATTCCCTCTTGGTGGGAAGATGGCGCCGACAGCGCCATGGTGGCCTTGAAAAAGGTGCGCCATGGCTGGATATCAGTCTGCCTCGCCACCTCCAGTAGAAAGGCCCATGCCTGGAGGCTTGATGAGGGTGGACTTGAGTTTGTTGCCGAGTGCATAAGGCACTTGGTAGTAACGGAGGCCAAAAGTCACCACGAGCCTTTTGGGGCAAGAGAGATTCTCTCTCTGTGTTTGTGTGTTCCGACACCGGCGGCGGACTACGTGTCATTCAATGACGCCCCGGAACGGCCCGTTCCAGGGGTTGAGTTCGGGCAAGATACAGAAAGAATCCTAGAGGAGGTGGACGATAAGTTCAGCGCCTTCTTTACCAGCCCCCCGGAGGATTATGACCCTCCGGACTTTACAAGGGATCCTTGGGATCCCTGGGCCTATACTTAATCGCTTAACACTCCCACGCACACGGGGAGTCTAAACATTCGTGTGTAAGGACCTGTTATGAGCAGGTCTTTTTTACCATATGAAATACATACCCTCTTTTCTGGTACAAGAATATGAATACAATTCATGAGGCCTCCTCGATAATGCTTAAAGGTGTTAAGCTCGAGGAGGCCACCCCTTCGTCCTGTTGGCTTTTTTATCACATAGAACACAACAAAGGAGTTATAATGACCTCGTTCAAAGACAAGATAGATGAGATGGCAAACCTCATAGCTGACCCGAAACTCAAGGCCCAGCTAAAGAGAAGCCTGTATATTGCAGGTGGTGCGATAGCCTCTAAGCACCTCGGGCAAACGCCCCGAGACTTCGACATGTACGTAAGGAGCATGTCTCTAGCTATGAAGCTCAGAGCCTATTTCCAAAAGGAAAACATCCCTGGCGTCACGGTTACCGAGAAAGCCATAAAGTTCAAAGAGTCTGGCATCTCAACAAAGTGGGCTGGCTCTCCAAGAGCAATAGTCACCGGCTTCGACTTTAAGCATAACTGGGCATGGTATGCTCCTGGCGAAGGTGTCGTGATTCTTCCCGAAGCGAAGAGTTCGATACTTACACGCCAACTGAAGTACAACAAAAATGCAGCCTCCCCTCACACCGGCCCCGCTCGCGTGGAAAAGTTTAAAGGGCGAGGATGGAAAATAACCGACAAAGAAATGTCTTTGATCAATAGGTTAGCAGGCCGATAGAATACCCACCCTCTTTTCTGGTATAAGAGTACGTAGGCAAACGATCTACATAATTACGGAAGGAATATTATGTCTAATCTTATGAATTTTCTTGGGTTTGTTTTTGAGGCAATTGAATTTGCAATCGCCGCTCATGGCGATCAGAAGAGGAAAGATGGGGTGACACCGTACATGGTCCACCCCGTCGGCGTGGCCCGCCTCGTAGCTGAGGCGGGCTGCACGGATGCGGCAGCTCTCATGGCTGCCATCCTCCACGATGTCGTGGAGGATACTCCTGTCACCTCCCAGGAGATTGAGGCCCGCTTCGGGGCCGATGTCTCCAAAATCGTCTCTGACTTGTCTGATGACAAGTCTCTCTCCAAGGCGGAGAGAAAGAGACTGACGATTGAGCACGCTGCCACCCTCCGCTACCAGTCTGCCATCGTGAAATTGGCAGACTGTACTTACAACTTGAGGAGTCTTGATGAGGCTCCTCCAAAATGGACGGAAGAAAGGATTGAGGAGTACCGACTCTGGTTAGGCAGAGTCGTGGATGCCCTCCCCCTCTCGAGGGGCCAGAAGTCCATCTTCCACCCATAAGCCCCCACACCCGCACACGCGGGTTTTTTTAGCACGTGAAATACATGCCCCATTTTATGGTATAAGAATACAAGGAAAGAAAACCTTGTAAAAAAATAACTCAACTCTATTCTACGCCTACCGGCTGAACACCGGTTAATATTTATAAAGGCAGATAGGACAATAGAGTTGCAGACAACGCCGGTCGCCACTTAACACCTTGATACTCAAGAGTGGCGACAATGAAAGGAGGCAAAATGAATGAGTGATTTGATTAACTGTACTCCTCATCCAGTCAATATCCTTGACGAAAATGAGGGTACAGTAAAAATCTACGCTGCAAGTGGAATCCTTCCACGTTGTAGCGTAGAGACAACCATCGTTGGTTGTATCGACGTTGATGGTTCTTCAGTGAACATCACAGATACAACTTTCGGAGACGTTGAGAATCTTCCCTTAGAAGAGGAAGGCACACTTCTCATCGTCTCAAGACTTGTGCTCAGCGCATGTCCTGACCGTTCCGACCTCATCGTTCCAAACGATGTTGTTAGAAACGAAAAAGGACACGTCGTTGGATGCAGAAGCTTCGCAAGAAGCTAAAGTCTAACGATGGTTGAAACCTTCGCCTTTCCTAGAAACCCATACCACCAGCGTCGCATACGAACGCATGGATTGGAATGCACGGGTCAAGCTAGGATTGGTGAAAGGTATGAACATTAAGCTACTTCCTCCAGGGTGTTGGAGGCGTAGCTTGATGGTTCATGAATTTTTTTTACCATGTGAAATACCTTCCCCATTTTTTGGTATAAGAAGATAGAGCATATTTAACGTGACGCTGCTCTAGTCACACATTCCAGAAAGGAGCCGTTATGGTTATTCGATGGATGGCGGCCTTTTCTGGCCGAAGATTCTCACTCCTCCAGGCATTGGAGTGGGAATTGAGCAACCCCGGCAGAGAAGTTGCCGGGGAGCTATTAAAGGCTACTGACAGCAAGTCACGCATGGCGCACATGAAGTGCCACGTTGGCTTGCTGTCCAGTAGTAAAGGCGTCACAAGAAAATTCTCTTGTGACGTCTTTAGTCAACCATTGTCTGATGGGAGGCTAAAACCAGAAAGAAATTCTGCACGCTCCAAGCATGCAGAAGCTTTCTGTAATGGCGAGTGGGTTGCCATTGTTATAACCCACAAGGTCACAAAAAAAGAACTCCGTACAGTTCAGGCTATGTCTGAAAAGTACGGAGTTAAAATTGTGACCCTAAAGTCCCTGCTTAATAAGTAGGGCAGGAAGGAGGTGTCAGTATGCCGCCATCTTTATTAATCCGGGAGTAGGGGCGCTAATCCGATTGAGGATGGTTAAAGACCAGCGTAGAGGGAAACTAACCCACCCCCCGGAGCGGAACCCAACCGCAATTCGCGGCTCAACTATCAGGCCGCATAAAATTATGATAGCGTACGCTCGTTATCGAGATGTGCCGAGCGAGAAGGCTACTCTAAATAAGTCACCGTAGCAGCGGGATATAATGTTAGGATAACCAGATATGCTTCTGGATTCCGAAAACAAAGGAGGTAGCGATGCTATCCCTTAGAGCCCCACCAATACAGTGGGGCCTTTTTTACCATGCGAAATTCCCTGTCCCTTTCTTGGTATAAGAAGATAGTAGATGTTTATCAATAGTTTTTGATAGACGTGCTCACGCTGATAGGTTTCAGCTGTGAGTATGTGGCTTTGCAGGCTTACTTCACACTACTAAAAAAGTACTGCTATCTCATCTTGAAAGGAGGGGATATTATGATTTCAAACAAGGATCTACCGAGTAGCTGGATTTTGAAACCAGTTAGTTTCCATGCTTCTAGTGACGCTATCGCCATTGGAAGGATTGGGAAGCCTGGTTCTGGGGTATGTTACCCTGGGACTGACGGGCGAGAATATCATGTTCTTGCCTATTCCGAGCCAATCGATCAGATTGACCCGGAAAACCTGTCGGTCCTCTGCTCCATAAACCAACAGTCCTTTAGGTCAAATGACCTCAAAAGAACTGCCGAATTTATAACGGAGTGGATCAAGGACCTCATGGAATGGGTTGACTAACCCCACGACCGCATACGCGGTCTTTTTTAGCATGCGAAATACCTTCCCCATAATATGGTATAAGAAGGTGTAGCAAACAAACGAGTTGTTACATTATTTTGGAGGTACTATGAAAAGTACACCACACTGCACTTTTCTGGTGCAGTGTGGTATACTTTCCGAGTACCATTCTTTTTACCCTACACAAAAGGAGAATCTGTGAAAGTACTTGGTCTCGATATATCCTCCCAATGCACTGGCTGGGCTGTTATTAGCGACGGCAAACTCGTAAAATATGGAGACATTGACATCTCCAAGTACAAAATAAAAGACCGTATTGACGACCAGATGTTCTCTGAATATGCAGGCCGTATCAAAGAACTCATACTACTTCACAAGCCAAATGTAGTTGCTGTAGAGAATGTCTATGTAAATACCAAAGTTCCTTCTGGCAAGAATATCCGCACAGCCCAAGCCCTATTTGGCATGTCAGCCATCTCTCGCGCAATAGCCTTCAAGGTCACAAACCGTCCCATATTAACCGTATTCCCGTCTCAGGTAAATGCCCTTTTCGGCATAGGTAACCCCAGGCGCGCCTTACGCAAACCCCTTATTGTAAAAAACATCAACAAATTATACAAGCTGAAGCTCCTTGTCGAAGAAGACGATATTGCAGATGCTATTGGCATAGCCCATGTAGGATACCGAACTACACAAGGCTTGGATGTGGCTAAGTATTTCTGATGGCAGGCAAGTTTAAATTCATATGCTCTGGATATAATTGCAGCGAAAAAGCAAAGTATATTCGCGAGATTGATGGACGAAAGCTTTATTTCTGCGAAACCCATAAGCACTGTCTGGATCACTCACGATCCGAGATGGTGTGTGGAATGATATCCACATCACGCATGACGCCACAGGACTTGCTTAGTCGCTTTGACTTTATCAAGGCTGGCTTTCCAGTTAACATCCTCAAAGAAACATTAAGAGTATTAACCGAAGGCCGACACATATGTCTTAAGGACAACATACTCCGCCTATACAAGCACAAAAATATTTGTATTTTCCCATCGTGCCAATATGCCAAAACCAATGGGCAGTATTGCTCCCTCCACTCAGATCTCCCAGGAGGCGACGTCATTGACAAATGCCTTGAAATTTCAAAGAACCGTCTCATGACCGCAGACCAAATAGCATCCGAAGTAAACATAACCACGCAGGCTGCAAGAAGTCTTCTGATAAAACTATACAATGCTGGTGCCATGGAATCTACAAAAGTAGGCCGCACTTGTTATTACTCAACAATCTAAGGAGTTGTATGAGAACTTTCGAACAGTGTAAAGATTGCTCCCGAAGAAGAACTGATGATCATTGCCTTTCATGCATATATCACTATGAGATCGAAAAACTAAAGCCATCTGAAAAACGTGATTTGAAAGACTATTACGACAAAGAATAGCCCATGCATTTTGCATGACGTTTAAAATCCTCAAATGAATTAATCATCTCTCTGGCGGTTAATGCCACCTGATTGTTAATATCTCTTTCCTTCGAAATCATCTTCCTGTATCTCTCATATAGTTCTTTATTAGTCACAACAATTCCTCCTTACATACTACTACTAATAATGGGGCATATTTGTTTTCCTTGCCCTGCAAAACCCCTGCATATTCTGGTATAAGAATCCAATAGATCAAACGAACCTATCAACTATCGAAAGGACAATTAATGCCCGAACCATTAGACGTTAACTGGGGCAATGCAACCCAGTCAACCAACGTAATCACATGCCCTTCCTGCGGAACGACAATCACGCCTTCTGCAGATCTCGACATAGAGGATCTTGACGAAGGCCAAGAGTCCAAATTAACATGCCCTCATTGTCAGGCGCCATTTCTATTCTGCTGGGAAGTAGCACATCGTATTTATTTCTCTGTCCACGTCCCTCCCGCTAAACCCATCCCCGATATGGCAGAAATGGTGGTCTTCGATAATGGCGACTGTGGAAAATGCTTCGGCCCAGTCCGCAATTTTGCCTGCTTAAAGTGCGGACAAGAATACTGCCCCAATTGTAGTGTTGAGATCAAGGGAGAAGACTGTATTAATTGTTCCCGTGATGGGTCTCCTTCTTAATTTCCCAGAAAGGATGATTCCCGTGAGAAATAAATATTCAGGCCCATGCTATTACTGCGGCAAAACCGTAGCGAAGCAGCAAGGGCATTCCGAGAGGTATAAATGCACATGGCGTTTAATCCACGCAGCATGTGTAATCAAACAGCGCGAAGAGAAAAGAGCCACAAATGAAAAACAAAACCTATGTTAACAAAACATTCGCCGTCATTGATGGCGATGATGCCACAGAGCAAGTAAACAACTACTGCAAAGAAAGTATTTACGACAGCTCGTGGAGATTCTTTAATATATATCTCGATGGAAGACTTCTTGCTGAGTCTGATTGCTGTACGATACGGGACTATGGCTACGACTGCAATAAGGGTATTCATTTTAACGTAGAAATGAATCACGCAACATTAGTCTTGCAGGCATGTTAGGATGGTTATGAAAAATAAAACTCACAGAGACATATTAACACAGGCTATAAACAATGTGGTAAGTGAAGTGTGCGCCAAATTTAACATTCCAATCAACGCTTATCCAAAAGTCTCCATAGGTGACTTTAAAGCCTTAGTCCTCATTGACGGTAAATATGTCCCAGGCTCTACATTATGGCATTATGCACACGGAGTCATAACAAAGGTTACGGTAAACAAGAATCAATCAATCCGTAATGGCAACCTTGACACATTGGTAGTAAAGACCCCATTATGCATCGCGTCTTGGTCAAAGATAAACCTTTGGAATACACAGGTTGAAGCAGAGGCTGCGGCAATGAGCTACACCAAGGAACGGTTAAATTTGACTATGGATGCCATGTCAGGGTTGCTTGCATATTTCGAGAAAAAGGTATCCAATGAGACCAAAAAAGAAGAAAAAGAAAATCAAGATTCGATATGCCCTTCTTCAGCTGGACACGATTGATTACGTATACGAATTTCAAGAAGCATGGGTAAGAGCCGAAGCTGCTACATCATACCATCTCTTGAACATCGACCAAGCAGAAGCCGCTTCTCTTGTCGCGGATTACCCAGACAGAGGATGGACGAGCGTTAGGCAGAAGGGCACAAGGCGTTTTTGCGTATCGAGCCCAGAACGGATAGAGGCCCAAAAAAAGATAGATAAGGCACGGGCTGAGAGAAAGGCTGCTGATGCGGTATCTTTGCCAAGTAGCCCTACTGCTCGCAAGTTCGTCGTGGCCGCTCTGTCGGGGCTCTTTGCTTCTGGACAGGATTACTATAAACATTAGAAAGGACCCAAATGAATTTTTCAATAGAGTGTTCCGACATGGATCTAATGAAGTCGTCATTAGAGAGATACTTTGCCGATGATCGCCTACTGCTGATTGCCTATAAGTCAGCCGTAGCTTGGCTACATTCACGCGACATACCGTACGTAAAGGTAACGCTGAACGCTGCCCCCTCAAGACAGGTTTGCGGAACCAATTTCGAGGGAAACACATTAGCCATGCACGTGAAACCCAGATCGCTAAGCTATCAAAGCGAATTCCTTAGATTCATGGCAGAAGCCAATAAGGACAGCAATCTTACCGTCGTTAACCATGCTGGCGTTATCTACGCGGAATCAATTAACGGCCAAATTGCCTCTCAGTTTATGCTATATCCTCCCGGCGTAGTCCCAAATAATTTTGCAGATTACATTGCCAGTATCATGGGCAAGGAGTGGCGCTAATGAAAGACATACTGAAAACAATGGCAAAGACCGACGAGCTTCTTGAAAAGCTCTCATTTGACAACCTCAGAGACAAAGACCCATACCAATCTCCGTTTGGCTACACAAGTACAGATGGGTGTTATTGGGGCGGCCCCCTTGAATACTACCAAGGACATGTGTTGGATTTTTGCTGCTGCGGGCTCCCTGAAGACAATCTTAAATATATTCATGACGGACTCGAGCTTATTGCCGCACGCTTTGCGATCGTTACTGCCCAATCGTTAATGGAAACGCCATTTGGCAAGTACAACAAACAGATGAACGCATGGAGGGCTGACGTCATTAAGTTCTTCGGGTCCGAACAGTCAAAGGATTTCTTCTTTTATTGGGCCGACAGAGAAGGATTTACAGAACATGGACACGGCATGCCCGGCTGGCTCACCGACAAAGGCAAGATCGCCGTAGCCGACATTGCTGCCATACTAGAACTAGTAGAAATGAAGGTTGTGTGATGCACAATAAAACATGCGAGCATTGTGTCAGGAATTCAGAGCGAGGATGTGTTGTCCTGATGGCAGAAAAGAGCCGCACCCCGCCCTGCTTCCTTGCTGCCGATGCAGACGTCTTAATCGAGTCTGCCATCAAGATTCTTGACGAACGTTTCCC
>Ga0164315_10001716_pt1 | contig 16534 bp, 13 predicted proteins | sample GuaBasSedimGuay6_FD_113737 | JGI IMG/M metagenome (GOLD analysis project Ga0164315, IMG submission 113737) | Subseafloor sediment microbial communities from Guaymas Basin, Gulf of California, Mexico - Guay6, Core 4569-2, 0-3 cm | ecosystem: Environmental > Aquatic > Marine > Hydrothermal vents...
CGTAGGAAAACATGATGAGATTACATCCCACTATGCACTTCAATCTATTCTTTATTCTAACCTGCTGCTTTTATTAAGCTTTTATTTGATCTTTGTGGGGATTCGTCAGGGTCAAGTATTATTTTTTGCCTAATACACGGCTAATTCAAGTTCTCTGACCCCTTGATTTCTTGATTTACCCTCTTGATTTACCAAGTATCTGCCGGTTTGAATCCCTTATCCTTCTGGGTATAACACTAAAAGAACACATCCTGACTCTGATTTTGGCGCATGTGCTGAACCCATTGGGTTATGGATAAAACTGCCCGCAGGAAAATCCTCTCTGCCATCATTGAACACGCCTGAAATAACATAGACCTGTTCGGGTCCTGACTCATGAACGTCCACACCTGGAAATACTGCACCTGGGCTGAATTCATACACCATTGCTCTCTTGCCGTTGTCTCCTTCCCAAAGAACTCGTTCAGTGATACCGTCTGCGCACTCTATGTACTCCACATTATTCCAGTTTGATGACATCACACCTTCAAAATTTAGTTCGCTATTCATTAAAGATACCTTTCTATATTATTAATAACTCGTCTCATCGGTATTCATTAAAACAAAGTAAAAGATTTTCCACTACTGGTTGATTATAAACTAAAAGAAAATTTGCCGACATGGTGCAATAGTGACACTCCAATCACGATTCTAAATTACGGTCAAACATGAACAAATTATCGAAATCCAAGTCATAATTGTTATTGTCAGTACAATATTGGGAATGCTAATGAGCAGACGTTTTATATTATGTTTAGCAATACTCGCGCTGAGTGCTTGTGCCAGCCAGGTACCGATATTAATTAAACTTCCTCCAAATCCCGATCCGGAGTTCCTTCAGGTAAAAAATGACATAGATACATTCAAAAACCAGTTTGTGCGTTGGGGCGGTAAGATTATCTCTGTTGAAAACAAGGAAAGTTCAACATGGATAGAAGTCCTGGCAAGCCCGCTTAATGGTTACGGAAGACCCGGCTCCAATAGTGACTATGAAGGCCGGTTTATGGCAAGTATTGACGGTTTTCTTGATCCAGAGCTATACAGTAAAGACCGTTATTTGACAGTATTTGGAACAATTGATAGTGAATTTGTACAGCTGATTGACGAGCACCCATACAGCTATCCCCTGGTCAGCACAACAGAACATTACCTCTGGCCTGAATATCGCGCGGTTCCATACCAATACCCGTATTACTACCCGTATTATCACGGCTATTATTATCCATATCACACCAGCCATTTCGGGTTTCACCAGCGCCGCCACCACTTCAGGTTTCATAACTATTACTAAACCTGGGTTCAACCCACAAACCTTCAGAACATTCTTGTAACAAGAACTGGCCTAAGATTGTAAAAAGGCTTATTTACTACACTAATCCGCGCGCTGTTTTAAATGCCTCTCTAAAATCAATATAAACAGGTTTATCTGTTTCGAGTAATAATTTCAGGAGTGCCTGTTGTGTGCGGTATTTAATATGACCGATGGCAAGTGCGCCGATACCCACAGCACCACTTGCAGCAACCGCATGTATTAAGGGTTCTCCAAAGTCTTGTATACCAAGGCCGCGTATCCCCAGTGGTGGTACAGCATTTACATCTCCAGCCACCTTCAAGGATTTGGTATCAGCAAGAATAGAATCACTCAGGATTTCCACACCGGCCTTGGCAGTACAAAATGCTATATCTACATTGGCAAGTAGATAGGCCTTGTCTGCATCAGAAGCTGCAACCGTTCCTTTCATGGAGCAACCACAGGATGCATTATATTCATTCGCAGCATTCTGCGCATTTTCAACACTCTGGTGATCTACCAGGGTAATATCAGCGCCGGCGAGTGACGCAATCACGCCTGTTGCAATACCTACAGGCCCTGTTCCACCAAAGATAATTCCGCGGCTATCCTTTAGTTCCATTCCATGTTTTTCTTTTAGTTCTTTTTCAACACAGGCGACCAGTGCAGCAGCCGTAGTGAATGCACCGCTGGGATCAGCCAATACAGATATCTCAAATGGGGGCACCATAGCTTTCTTTGCGGCCTCCAACATCTGCTTTGCCAAAGCAATATCGCGACCACCAATAAAGACCGCTGTTTTTTTCACACCTTCTGGCTCACGGGAAAAAATTGCGTCCTGTACTAATCCGTTGACCTGCCATAATTCGACATTTGAATAAGGTAGAACAACATCATAACCCGCATCGACAGCCATATTGATATCAAAAGGACTGGCGTTAGGCATGGGGTCTATCATATGGATTATGGATTGTTTACTCATGAAAAAGTCCTGTGTTTAATTAATATTTTTTTCATTATTCTATCTATTCTAACTTACTTGCCAAGCAGGAACAGCCGCGATGACATCAAGGTCAAACAGCGGCCTGTCCCATTTATTTTTTACAGGCTTAACGTCCGTAGGCGTCAACACCAGGAAGTGGTCGATGATACTTAACAACTTCCATATATGTTTTAGTCGCAGCTGCAATACCAGCGTGAACATCAATCGGTAAACCCGCTTCGTCACATGCCATCAAGAAAGCAATAGAAGCAGCCATAGCGTGTTGTGGTTGTATACCGCCAGTAGCACAGAGACGCCAGCCCAATTCAGGTGCACCTGGAATACCGGCCGCTTCTACAGCGTGTTTTGAAAACATGATGTTAAGTACTTCCATAACTTTTTTCACACCAAAACCTTCTGGTGTTTTAACTGCTGTAACTGCATTTGATCTCGTATGTTCTTCTTTTGCGATCAACTCAAAGCCTGCAGCCAGTACGGCGGCACGGTAGACTTCAGAACACTCTTTATGACGCTCACATACGCGTTCAATACCTTCAATTGCTAACGTATCCAATGCCACAGCGAATTGAGCATAATTTCCTGGTGTTTCAAGGTGTAGACCCGTGGCATCCATCGTCAATCATCTTGGTAAGGTGGAGATAATGCTGGCCTTTTTTAATACCTGCATCTGCAAGCGCTTTGTCGGCTTCATAAACTTTCTCAACCGCTTTAGCGCTAAGGGAAAGCATACCGATACCGGGCGTACCCATCATACCTTTTTGACTACAGCCAACCAGCATATCGATACCCATTTCAGTCATGTTGGCTGGCATACTGCCGATGGCAGAAATACCGTCAATAACAAGTAGCGCAGGGTGTTTTAGGTCATCCAGTATTTTTCGTACTTTCCTGGGATCAGTCGTTACCCCTGTACCCGTTTCGTTTAGCGGCGCCATAACTAACTGGATCTTATGTTCAGTGTCTTTTTCCAGGACTTCTCTGCACTTGTCATAGGGTAGGTCTTCACCAAGATCAGTTTGCAGACGAAGCACGTTTCTACCGAGGTTTTCAACACAGTTACCCATTGCGGTACTAAACGCACCGATCTCCATGGTAACGACTGCCGGAGTATCAAAGTCAGCCTCGCCAGGAAAACGACATGAGCCTGCAGCCGATTCTGTGGCAGTGGTGCCCGAACCGGTGAAGAACAATGCCCTGCCGCCTTCTTGCATACCGACCATTTTGCCGTAGTCTTCGCGAACACTTGTAAAAAACTTCGCGACGTCTGGACCACGCATACCTCGTGTCTGGGTTGATGAAAATTGATCCACCAGCTCAGAGCCAAAGGCAGGGCCAGGTGTCACGTTGATGATCTTGTTATGTGGAGACCAAACAGGAGCTTTATCATCAAGAAAACTGTTTTCATTTGGTCCAACCTGATCTGTTTCGATAAGACGTCTAAGTCCGGAAAGTGGAGAGATTAATTCATTTGTCATTTTTAAGTACTCCTAAGTATCTATACATTTTATGTTTTTGAAAAATAATATTAAGTTCTAAAAATCTATCCAGTGGAGCCAAGGCCCGCACTAATACAATTAATGGAAAGCAGTAGTGGTACAAGACCATTTGATTTGTCTTTGTCATTTGCTTGGCTACGGAATTTTTCAACCAGTTTTACTTGCAACAAACCTACCTTACCCAGTATTTCTTCGCGTCTTCCAAATTGACGTTTAAATTTAGGAAAACGATCCAATAATTCTTTTTCACCAGTAATCCGTAACACCAGCGCTTTTGTAAGTTCATATTCAGCTATAAACATAGAAAATATATTTTCCTTCAAAGATTCATCCTCGACCAAAGATGCATAGGCACTGGCAATATCCATATCCACCAGTGGTAAACTCTTTTCGACACCATCGATGATTAAGCGGAAGATTCTTGATTCCTTAAACATTTTTTCAAGTAAGGCATCTGCGCCATCACCATGTACTTCTATAAATCTCTTGAGCCCACTACCAACACCGTACCAGCTGGTTACCAGATGCCTGTTTTGAGTCCATGCAAAGACCCAGGGGATAGCCCGTAGATCACTCAATGAATTGGCTCCAAAGCGTCTGGCAGGGCGTGAGCCAATGTTCATCTTGACCAGTTCATCTACAGGACTGGCCGCATTGTAATAATCTACCAGACCTTCCGTCTCTGCCAGTTCTCTATAGGCCTCGAAAGCATAATTTGATAATTCTTCAACAGCAGCATCAATTTCATCATTTGGGGCCAGGGCAGATTCTGATTGTGATTTTAGTGTGTGCATGAACACACCTGATGCGAGTAATTCCATGTTGTGCTGTGCGGTGCCTTTATTGGCAAATTTACTGGAGACAACTTCACCCTGCTCAGTAATTCTCATTTGTCCATGAATTGAGCCAGCTGGTTGAGCTGCAATTGCTCGTCCTAACGGCGCACCACCTCGACTCACAGAACCACCACGACCATGGAAAAATGATATGGGAATACCAGATTTTTCACCTATTGCAGTCAGTTCGGCCTGGGCCTTGGTTAGCTCCCAGTTTGCCGTAAAAAAACCACCATCTTTATTCGAGTCTGAATACCCCACCATGACTTCCTGAACACCACCGACTTGTTCTACTGAACGTCGCACCACAGGAATACTCAGAAATTCTTCCATCATTTCTGAACCGCGTTGCAGGTCATCAATAGTTTCAAATAAGGGAACTATGGGAAGAGTACATTTATCTACACCGGCCTCATCGGTAAACAAACCAGCATATTTGGCAAGGACATAAAGGCCCAGAATATCAGCGACTGTTTGCGTCATACTCAGAATACAATTACCGAAGGCTTCTCTATCGAGTTTTTCCATCATCTCTTTCGCCATACAGAACATGCCAAGTGTTGATGCGGAGGCATCGTCAAGATTTTTGAATGAAGGTAATTCATCCAGTGGTCTTTCCAGTTCAGAGATCAACCATGCTTGCCATTCTTCCGATTCAGCTGCTGGCGGGTTAGCATCATCACTTGTACCTGTGATCTGCCGCCACAGTGCTGCGAGCGTATTGTTTGTCATGGTTGAATTTTCGCGTAAATCCATACGCATGGTACGAAAACGGAATGCCTCAACTTCTCTTCTGAATGGAGTGATCAATGCGGCAGATTGTTCTTTACAATTAGCATCTGTCAAACCTTGCTCTAGCTGCTTTAAATCATCAATGAATTGATCAGCATCTGCGTAGCCGATATATCTTGGTGCCCCTTTCTCTACATCTGTATTGGCAATTGTGCCTTCCAGTAATCGCTGCATACAGACTACGTATTGTCTAAAGACTTCCCCGGGGTTTCTATCTGCAATATTTTTACCATCAGCACTTTCATCGAGTATTTTCTGCAGTGATTTGGTAAATTCCGCTGAAACTACTACCGCGTTTCTGGACACGCTGACTCTTTGTACCAGTTCAGCAAGGCGTTGTTGATATCTCTTTAAACATGTCCGTCGATTTGCCAGTAATGCTTGCTGGGTGACATCATTGGTAACGAATGGATTACCATCACGATCACCGCCAATCCATGCACCGAATTGAAAAAATGGTGGGATATTAAATTTATGATCCGGATAATATTGTTTTAAGACCCACTCCAGTTTTTCCAGCATCTCAGGCACGCTCTGGAACAATGCCTCTTCAAAAAAATGTAAGCCCCAGTTCACTTCCATCTTGACTGTAGGTTTCTCCAGTCTCAGTTCTCCTGTCAACCACAGCAAATCAATTTCATTTCTTAGATCGGAAACCAGACCTTCTCGTTCACGTTCGGTCCAGCGTTGGTTCTCAAGTTCCTTGAGCAACAGATACATTTTCCTGTGTATCTCAAGTACAGTGACGCGTTTTGCTTCTGTGGGGTGTGCTGTGATGGTAGGCCGTATGCGTGCATCGTCGAGTAAACCTTGTATCTCATCTGCTGAAATACCGTCATTTACTGAGGTCTCAAAGACATTACCAAAAGTCCCCGGGACATGACCCAGACCACGCGTATTTTCGATTAAGCGCAAACGACGCATGGCGGTATTTTCTTCTGCGATATTTAATAACTGAAACCAGATACTCCATGCCTGGAGCACACCAAGCAACAAGGCGTCATTATCCTCTGGAATTTCGGACTCCCCCATGAACAATGGAAGAATTTCTGGCTGACGTGTTTTAATGACAGCCTTGAGTTGCTCCGTCATTAAATCGGTCACTTGTTTTGCGTAGGCAGCCGATAGCTCGGCTACATTTAAATCCGTATCTACAGCTCCTTCAGTACCTGTCGACACAGCTCACCTCCTAACCTTTTATTATTATAATAATTACTCTAACTACATCAAAATGATGGTTAAACTATTTTCAGAGTGAAGTGAATGAGGTGAAGAGTGAAACGTTTAACTTTTCACACTTCACCTTTCACTTGGCTGCTAAGCCACTCTGTTTGGCGGCTCATCACCGTCAAAAAATGCCTTGGCATTTTCCAGCGATAACATACCCATTGCCACGCGCGTTTCTTTTGTGGCACTCCCAAGGTGTGGCAACATCACTACATTATCCATGCTTAACAGCTCTTCCGTTACTTCTGGTTCATTGGCAAAAACATCCAGGCCAGCTCCTGCGATGACACCTTCTTTTAATGCTTTAGCCAGTGCCGGCTCGTCGACAACATCGCCACGTGCCGTATTGATTAGAAATGCTGAATTCTTCATCATTCCCAAGCGCTCGGCATTCATCAGGTTAGTATTACTGCCACCGCCTGGGCAATGCAGGGTAATGAAATCAGCATCTTTTAGCACCTCTTCGACAGTATCAAACCGGGTGGCACTGAATTTCTTAATCACTTCATCTGCTGGTGGATAGGGATCATAGAAACTGATCTCCATGCCAAAACCGAAATGGGCCTTATGCGCAACGGCCTGGGCAATACGTCCGAAACCAATAAACCCCAGTTTCTTACCCGTTGGTTTAGTCGCAATGAAATGCGTAGGGCGCCAGCCATCCCATTTCTTATTGCGAATCAGACGATCACCTTCACCAGCACGGCGTGCCACCATCAATAACAGTGTCATGGCAATATCGGCGGTACAATCCGTCAATACACCTGGTGTATTCGTCACCACAACGCCCACCGCCTTGGCAGCATCCGTATCAATATTATTGAAACCAACACCAAAATTACACAGGACCTTACACCTTCGACCCTCTACATCAAGAATTTCAGAGTTAATTTTAAAATCAGATACGGTTGGGCAAACTGCATCATAATTCTTCATGGCTTCCTGAAGCTCTGCCACAGACATCTTGTGGTCATCTTCATTCAAGGTCACATCAAATAATTCTTGTGCTTTGGCTTCTGCCTCTTCTGGCCATTTTCGGGTAAGTAAGACTTTAGGTTTACTCACAGTATTAACTCCTGATTCTATTTATTCGATTATGCAAAATATAAAGGGCACGACATCATAGATGGAGTGCCCTTTACGTAATTTACTGCTAAGTATTAACCTATTTTTGCCATTACTTCCTTTACAACGGGTGCAAATGAGGCTGGATTAGGCACAACATGTACGCCACATTCCTGAAGGATTTCAACCTTCTCAGCCGCACTGTCACCGACAGCAGAAATAATCGCACCAGCATGGCCCATTCTAGTGCCCTTAGGTGCAGTCAGACCTGCAATGTAACCAATTACGGGCTTGGACATATTGTCTTTTGCCCATTCAGCTGCAGCGACTTCCTGTGGTCCACCGATCTCACCTATCATGATCACAAGCTTGGTCTCCGGATCTTCTTCAAAATACTGCAGATGGTCTACAAAGGCACTACCATTGATAGGATCACCACCAATACCAATACTGGAAGAAATACCGACACCGATTTCTCGCATCTGGTCTGCAGCTTCATAGCCCAGTGTGCCTGAACGACCCACAACGCCAACAGGACCAGGAATATAGATATGACCAGGCATAATGCCCATCATACATTTTCCGGGACTGATTGAGCCCGCACAGTTAGGACCGGTCAATACCATCTTGTCCTCTTCCTTATAGCGACGCATGTAACGCTTTACACGGATCATATCCTGTGAAGGAATACCATCGGTGATGGCTACACAGAATTTAATGCCACCATCTGCAGCTTCCATAATACTGTCTGCAGCAAATGGAGGTGGTACAAAAACGATACTGGCATTCGCGCCAGTCGCTGCTACTGCTTCTTTTACTGTATTAAAAACAGGGCGATCAAGATGTTTTGTTCCGCCCTTACCCGGGGTCACACCACCAACTATATTGGTGCCGTATTCGATCATTTCGGTTGCATGAAAAGTACCAATTTGACCGGTGAAACCCTGGACAATTACTTTTGAATTTTCGTCTAACAGAATTGACATTATTATGTCTCCTATTTACCGGTCGCTTCTTTCCAGGCCGCAACAGCTTTATCCGCTGCTTCCTGTAAAGTATCTGCAGAAATGATGGGAAGACCGCTTTCTTTAATAATCTTCCGCCCTTCTTCTACATTGGTGCCTGATAGTCGAACCACCAGAGGTACCTTCAGATCGATTTGTTTAACCGCCTGAACAACACCATCAGCGATCCAGTCACAGCGGTTGATACCGGCAAAGATATTCACCAGGATACATTCAACACTGTCATCAGAAAGCACCAGGTTAAACGCTTTTGCTGTACGTTCCGCTGAGGCACCACCACCGATATCGAGGAAATTGGCTGGTTCACCACCAGCATGCATGATCATATCCATGGAAGCCATGGCCAGACCAGCACCGTTAATGATACAACCGATATTTCCACCCAGGCCTACGTAGCTCAGACCACGATCTGCAGCGCGCATTTCACGAGCATCTTCCTGTGATTTATCACGAAGTTCTGAAATATTTGGATGACGGAACAGGGCGTTATCATCAAAACCCATCTTCGCATCTACGGCAATGATTTTGCCTTCCTTGCTGACAACCAATGGATTGATCTCAACCATATTGGCATCCAGATCACGCATTGCACGGTAACAACCGAGAAATGTTGTCACGGCCTGATTGATCTGAGACTTATCCAGACCTAATGCAAAGGCCAGTTCACGGGCCTCAAAGGCTTGCATACCGACTGCAGGCTCAACAGAAATCTTAACGATTGATTCTGGTTTTTCAACCGCCAGTTGTTCGATCTCCATACCACCTTCTGCCGAAGCAACCACGGTGACACGTTCTGCGGCCCTATCCAGCACGAATGCCAGATAGATTTCACGATCAATATTACAGCCTTCTTCAATGTAAAGACGGGAACAAACCTTACCCTTAGGACCGGTTTGATGTGTGACCAGTTTTTTACCTAATAACTCATCTGCAGCAGACCATACTTCATCTTCACTAAAGCAGACTTTAATCCCGCCTGCCTTGCCACGCGCACCTGAATGAATCTGTGCCTTGACAACCCAGACGCTACCGCCTATCTCAGAGCATCTGTATGATGCCTGTTCAGGACTATACGCCAGGCCACCAGCACCTATAGGTACACCGTATCCAGCGAGGATTTCTTTTGCTTGATATTCATGGATGTCCACTTGCTCACCCTCCTATATTCTAAAATTTAAATTTTTAAGTAACTATCTACTACTTAGCCTTAGCAGCGATTTGATCCGCTTGAGCAATTAGATTCTGAGCCATTTTTTCTGACGCAATATCAATCATCTTGCCATCAAGTTGTGCTGCACCTGCGCCTGCCTTAGCCGCTTCGTCTAAAGCTTCAAGTACACGACGTGCATGAGTCACAGATTTCTCCGGTGGAGACATCACTTCATTCGCTAATGGAATTTGCTTAGGGTGAATTGCCCACTTACCGTCGTAACCGAGAGCTGCAACACGACGTGCCGCTGCTTTATAAGCTTCAGGGTCACTGAAATCACCAAAAGGACCGTCAATTGCACGTAAACCAAAAGCACGACATGCGGTCAGCATTTGTACTTGTGAAGTATGCCATTGATCATTTATCGCACCTTCACAAACATAATCTGGGTTTAAGCCGCCGATAATGGTGGTACGTGAATGCATGCTTGCAGCATAATCACCAACACCAAAATGGAATGCTTCAAGACGCTTGCTTGATGTTGCAATAGACATGACATTGGCGCCACCAAGCGCAGTTTCGATTAAACATTCAAAACCGATTCTTTTCTCCATGCCCATCGCATCTTCAACCTGCGTCGTCAACATATCTACAGCGTAGACATCTGCTGCGGTACCGACTTTAGGAATCAAAAAGGTATCGAGATTTTTACCCGCTTGTTCGATGACATCGACAACGTCACGATACATATAATGCGTATCTAAGCCATTAATACGCACAGATATTGTTTTACCACTCCAATCAAGATCATTTAATGCTTCAATAACATTTTTACGGGCTTGTGGTTTATCAGCAGGTACAACGGCATCTTCTAAATCAAGAAAGACGTAATCCGCGTCACTCTTTGCTGCTCCTTCCATCATTCCTACGTCTGAAGCCGGGACTGCTAGCTCACTACGCTGTAAGCGTGGAGTAGCTGGTTCGTATGAAGTAAAACTCATGGTTATTCCTCTTTATTATCAATATTATTTAAATAGTTAGTTCTACAGGTTCACCATGAATTTTATAAACGAGCAATCTTCATGTCTGCATACAGGGGTTTGGTGAATTCTGCTAAATCCAGAGCACACATGTCCTCTTGATCTACATTAATAGCATTCTGTACACGACGCGATACATTGGTTGGTCTAGGGATAAATAAAAAATTACGACCAGGCATAGGTAATGCCCTCCAGTATAATGTTTAAAATTCCAGGGATTGTAGCTCGCGACATTACGTCGCTAAGTCCTTATTTTCTAATGGTGTCGGTACCTTCTTGTCCCAGAATTCCCGACATTCTTCAAAAGTTTATTATTATATTTGGTGCACTATATTATTTAGTTTTTGCACCGTTTGCGGTCGTTGCGCCGCTTTTCCCCTACATCAGACCTTCGTAAGTCGTCCTTTTTAACACAAAACAGTGCAATAAATCTACACATAGTCGTATTTCAGATCAAAATCTTCCTTAGCTTGATAATCCCGCCGCCAGATCCCGGGTCAGATCACTGACGTCTTCAAATCCAATTGATAATCTGATCAAACCTTCATTAATTCCTGCCTCAACTCGTTGTTCATCAGTGAGTCGATGATGCGTGGTGGTTGCCGGATGTGTAATAGTGCTCTTGGCATCGCCCAGATTGGCCGTAATGGAAAAAAGTGAAGTCGAATCGACGACATTCCATGCTGCTTGTTGACCACCTTCTACCTCAAAACTCAGCACACCTCCAAAACCAGACTGTTGAGTTTTTGCCAGATCATGTTGCGGGTGTGATGTCAGCCCCGGATAGTAAACACGAGTCACTTTTGCCTGTTTTTCCAGCCACTCAGCAACCTGAAAGGCATTATCACAGTGTGTTTTCATCCTCAAATGCAGAGTTTCCAGGCCTTTGAGGAATACCCATGCATTAAATGGACTCATTGTTGTGCCAGCCGTCCTGAGAAAACCAACGACATCTTCTGCCAACAGTTCATCACTGCCAAGTACGGCGCCGCCAATACATCGACCTTGCCCATCAAGATATTTTGTTGCTGAATGTATAACAATATCGGCGCCCAGACTGAATGGTTGCTGTAATGCGGGCGTACAGAGACAGTTATCCACCACTAGCAAGCATCCCTTGCTATGGGCGATTTCGGCCAGGCGAGAAATATCAGCAATCTCGGTCAAGGGATTTGAAGGTGTTTCCAGAAACAGCATTTTTGTCTCGGAACCTATCGCGGTTTCCCACGCCATATAATCTGTTAATTCAACAAATGTCGTAGACAGTCCAAATTTTGACAGTATGTTGTCAAACAGACCGACAGTTGTGCCAAAAATACTGCGTGAGGCGACGATATGGTCTCCAGCTTTCAACAGCGCCATGCAGGTACTCAATATTGCACTCATCCCTGATGAGGTTGCCACACAGCGTTCAGCCCCTTCCAGCGCGGCCAGCCGTTCCTCAAATGTGCGTACCGTCGGATTGGTGAATCTCGAATAGATGTTCCCCGGAGCATCCCCGGAAAACCTTGCTGCTGCCTCCGCAGCATCCTTGAAAACAAAACTTGAGGTGGTGACAATTGGTTCACTGTGCTCACCTTCAGCACTGCGCACCTGCCCTGCCCTGACTGCATTCGTATTTGAGCCATATTGTTTTGGATCAATTTTGGCCATTTCTAACTCCAGATAGTCAATGCAACCTGTCCTGAAAATTCTGCAGCATTTTCTTACAGACGTAAAAAAACCCGCGATCAGCTTGTGCTAAAGCAGGTTGCTCTTCTTTAGCGGTACTTTTTGAGCGCCCGCAAGCTTGAATCAAATCGGCGCTGTAGAGGTGAGTCTAGAAAAACCCTATGAACATGTCAATAAAATAGAAAAATGTAAAATAGACGAATGGAATATGCTGTCTGCTTGATAAGTCAGCTTTATGCCTGATCACTTTATGCTGGAGCAAAAAATGATCGCTACATCAACTTCCGGTGATATCACTCTTAAAGCCTTTAATATTAAAATTATCAACCAACAGCTCATCCATAAATGGTCGTCCACCGGTATGGGCCTTGGGGCCAGGTATTGTTAAACCTCCATCTTTGGCACTATCTGCTTGCACCTCTTTACTGTTAGTGTTGAACAGTCTTTTAATAAACGGTGGTCGTTTATCCTTGTGCGTCCTTAAACCAGGCTCCGTAACATCTTCGCTACCAATACTGTCTAAATCCTTTTCATTCTCCATGACCTGTCCGGATCCTGAATTCATTTTCAATGCATTTATCTTTTCAGGCTGGAGCAGGGTAGCGTCATTTTCTTTGCTCCTGGTTAATGCCGTTAGCATCGATAAAGACGCACGGTGTTTGAACAAGCAGGAGATAAAATTAGTTTCCTGATGAGGAGGCATTGAGATCATCTTCATTCCATTACGTAGTCGCATCACAAGATCTGGCCATAATTTTTCGAATCTGTCCCTGTCTTGTCCAGAAGATAGAGTACCAACAGACCAGATTAGATCCTCAGCAGTTTCCCTGGCGTGTTGCCATGAGTCACCATTCGTACCGTTCTTGTCATGGATCCGGACCAATAATTTCGCCCATTGATTCAATAGAAAATCAGAAACAAATTCGGGCGCATGTTGATCGGCCAGAAGATTCTGTATTTCTGATGTGACTATTTGTTTAATATCAGCGATATCCTGATAATTTTTACTACTATCAACTGCCATTGATGTTTGCTGCGACTGCATTGGCAGATCAACACGAGACAGCTCAGCACGCCTGGAATTCCCTGTCTCTAAAACATGATTAATCTCCAGATAAATATCACCAAGCAATGGCAAAATACTTTTTTCAAAATATTTAAGGATAATCAGCTTTATTTCTGTTCCTGAATCAATCAGTTCACATGCGTTATAAAAAGCCATACAAACTATCTCGGGAGAAACCGGATTCCCTTTTATATCCCTCTCATCATTTATTAAAATGTGATTCATATTTTCATCAAGCTTTCGTAAAATCAGGGAACAATTCTTTCTGGCTTTGTTGATAGCATTTTCCATTGCCACTATATTTATATCCTTTACACTTTCAATATCACCGGTATCAATAACCGCAATATCTCTATTATCTGACTGCTGCTTATCTTCGATAAAGAGCTCAACAATATTTCCAATACATTTTTTTTCAATACGATGTCTCTTCAGTCTTACTTCATGCATCGCATTGAAATATTTTCTCCTTTCCTCTGGATTATTCGTTCTCAACGCTATGTCCAGCAATACGTCATCAACCTCATCTAACATATCTACCAGGGACCCCTTTAAACGACCTGTCATTATTTCACGACACTCACACAATATGGTCGGCGGGTTTTGTGTTGTAGCTGATTTTGTACTGTAATCATTCATAATTTGTCACACTGTTTCTCAATGAAACCTTTGTCTATTTGGCCATTCCTTTCAATTCAGGATGATTAGAAAAAGCTAACATTTTTATTTACTTAGCAGAGTTTTACTTTAAAACGGTAAGGTTGGACAAGAAGCTAATTCAACTATTGCGATGCAGGTCACAGCTACAATTACGATTGCGTGACGAATGTCACAATAAAAGGCCTTTCACGTAACAATATACATAAATATTCAAATTCCCTGTCTCTTAAAGGCGACGTTTTGACCCTTTATCAATATTGCTCTAATTCATAACATATTGTTTTTATTAAATATTATTGTCTGGCACAAGCCTTGCAGTATTACAACTAGTCAAAATTAGTCAGGAAAATAGAGAGAAATTATTATGAATAACATTGAGAACCATTTGTCTGAATTAAGAGTTAAAGAACGCCAGCTGGAAACTTTATCCGAGATGGTTGATAAAGAAGGGCTTACTCAATGCATCAGGTTGCTATCAACCTACATCGCCATGTACAAAAAAGATTTTGGTGAATTAACCCTTGAAAGTTACGAGGCAATCCTTGAATCGACAAGTGTTGAGCCAGATATGGTTAATGTTTTCGAAAACGGCATGGGCGAAGCAGTTGCGATGTTGTCCATGATAGTTAATATGCAAAAACTACAAAACGACGGACGCCTGGCTGTAACAATAAATTAGGATTCCCCAGGAAAAAACTCCTGGGAAAGATTCACCTGGAAAAAATAATCAGGCATTATTCGAGATATCGATCAGGTTTTCTTCATTCGCCTCCTCTCTTTTTGCTTTCGCACTGTCCTTGCGCATGTCTTCGATATGATCGAGGTATTCCTGGTTCACATCACCAGTAACATATTCACCATTGAAACATGACAAATCAAAACGAGTGATAGAAGGATTGCCTGATTTTGTAGTCTCGACCAGTTTATCCAGATCCTGATATATCAACCAGTCTGCGCCAATCAAATTTGCGATTTCTTCTTCGGTTTTATTGTGTGCAATAAGCTCATCTACCGTGGGCATATCGATTCCATATACATTTGGATAACGAACCGGAGGTGCAGCTGATGCGAAATAGACTTTTTTGGCCCCCGCATTTCTGGCCATCTCTATGATCTGGCCAGAGGTTGTTCCTCTGACTATGGAATCATCGACTAATAGAACATTTTTATCCTTAAATTCTGACTCGATTGCATTTAATTTCTGTCTCACAGATTTTTTGCGAATTTCCTGTCCAGGCATAATAAAAGTACGTGGTATATAACGGTTTTTGATAAATCCTTCGCTGTATTTCACATCAAGTTTTTGTGCCAGTGGCAATGCCGCTGTTCTTCCCGTATCCGGGATCGGTATGACAACATCAATATCATGGTTCGGCCTCTGTTCCAGGATTTTTTCTGCCAATGTTTCACCCATAAGCAGGCGTGAGTTATAAACTGAAATACCGTCTATAATAGAGTCAGGTCTCGCTAAATAAACATGTTCAAAGATACAAGGTGAATACTGCGGATTTTCTGCACACTGGTTAGTATATAATTTACCGTCTTTTGTAATGAAGATAGCCTCGCCGGGCTCAATATCACGAATAACCGTAAAACCCAATGAAGTAATTGCGACACTTTCAGATGCAATCATATATTCCTTTCCGGCATCAGTATCACGCTCTCCGAAAATAACCGGTCTGATGCCATATGGATCCCGAAAACCAAGGATGCCAAAGCCACTTATCATAGCGATAGCAGCGTAGCCTCCCCTGCAACGCTGATGCAGTCTTTCAACTGCATAAAAAACATCTTCGACTTCCAGTCGATGTTTGCCAAGACGCTGTAACTCGTGGGCAAGGATATTGAGTAAAACTTCAGAATCAGAGTCTGTATTGATATGCCTGAGATCATCCCTGAATAGTTCCTGCTTTAATTCCTCTCCATTGGTCAGGTTACCATTGTGCGCCAGTGATATTCCATATGGGGAATTAACATAGAATGGCTGGGCCTCTGCAGATGAAGAACATCCGGCCGTTGGATAGCGAACATGGCCTATACCAATATTACCCTTGAGATTAAGCATGTGTCGGGTATGAAAAACATCACGTACCAGGCCATTACTTTTGCGTAGATAGAGCCTTCGATCATGGTAGGTCATCATGCCCGCGGCATCTTGTCCCCTGTGTTGTAA
>Ga0164315_10001717_pt1 | contig 16531 bp, 12 predicted proteins | sample GuaBasSedimGuay6_FD_113737 | JGI IMG/M metagenome (GOLD analysis project Ga0164315, IMG submission 113737) | Subseafloor sediment microbial communities from Guaymas Basin, Gulf of California, Mexico - Guay6, Core 4569-2, 0-3 cm | ecosystem: Environmental > Aquatic > Marine > Hydrothermal vents...
TCCTATTGAAATTTGCTGATTTGTGTATAAAGAGTAGCTTTTTCAAAGGGGGACAGTACCTAGCTAAGAAACAGAACTATGCTTTGAACAATATTTTTCGTTAAATAGAATTTAGATGCGTTTTGCCCTGAAAAAGGAAGACATCAACTGAGCCTAGTGGATGAAAATGGAGGTAATATTCGTATTTGGTTTTGGTTGGAAGGTTAGTGAGGGTAAAGGTTGAACTGTTTATTTGTGTATTGTTTAATCGTTTAGTCTATTCTAAAACAACTCAACAACTCAACAATTCATCATCTAAACACTTAATACCCAACAGGAAGAAGCACATTCTTTTTAAGCCCAAAATCTTTAGTTTTCAGTAAGTTTCCATTCTCATCCCAGTAATTCCATTCTCCAATTTTTTGAGCTTCTAGATAACTTCCCTCCGATTTCTTTTGGCCATTTGAGTAGTATTCGGTCCATAGACCTTCTTCCTTACAATCCAAATATATGCCTTCACTTTTCTTGATTCCATCTGAGTAATAATAAATGCTCAAACCATTTTTATAATCTTCCACATAAATCTCGGAACTCTTTATATTACCATTCTCGAAATAATGAATCACCTCGCCATTATATTTGCCATTATGCATCATTGATTCGGAGCGTTTATTGCCATTGGAAAAATAGATAATTTCTTTTCCATTTGGTAATCCATTCTTATAGGTTGTTTCAAGCAAAATTTTTCCATTGGCCATTTTCATTATGGCCACTCCATCAAATAATTTTGACTCATAATACATAGTATCATTATGATCTTCGAGCTTAGTTATATCCACAAAGATTTCACTAGCCACTAGGCAAGGAGTCATAATTATTAATAAAAGAGAGGTAATAATAAGTTTTCTCATAATAGAAAACACTTTCCCTAAAGTAATTTAGGGAAAGTGTCTTAAGATTTTATTGTTGTTGATTTTGGAATGTTTGTGCATACTTCATAAACTCTTGGTCTGCATAATCAGCAAGCTCTGTTTGTTTATTATTGCGAGCCATCTTTCCAGTCTCTTGAAGAATAAATAATGCATTCCGCTTTTCGTTTGAAAATTCCTTGGGTGATTCTGAATTCACGAAGAAGTAATTCAAATCATGGGAGAAAATCTCTACCAAACGATTCAAAATTTCATTGGCTTTTTCAATTTCACCTATACGGTAATAACCACTTGCAATAGGAATCATAAAGTAATCGTAAGGTACATTATGTTCAGGCAATGTTTCTACACATTTATCTAATACTAATTTTGCTTTCTCATTTTTACCTTCAGCCAAAAGCGCATCAGAAAGACGAACAAAAGTACTTCGATAGTTACGTATGGAGCGCATATGGTGTTCGTCAAAATATAGATTTGGATCATTCAAACCATCATAACTGAATTTGTTCATCATATTTTCATAAAGAATATCAGTATTTACAGATCCGTAACTTCCATATATACTTCCTGATGCAGTTTTAATTGGCACCAATCGATATGCTAAACCTTCTAGTTGGAAATAGTGAGTTAAGCCCAAATAAGTATCGCCACCTGTAGTAATTGCATAATAAATAGGACGATCCCAATTAAAGCTAGCCAACATATCCATCATCATCAAGTCATTCTTTTGGACTACACTTTTGCCCAAGCTCCACTCAAGACGATCCACAATTTTGGCTGAATCTTTCAATGCAACGGTTCCATTAGCTAATACATGCTCTTTATCAGCTGCCAAAGAAAAATGCTTAGTTGGAATATAGCTGCGCATCACACCATCATTATATTTTATTTTATTCTTTCCACTGAAATAAAACTTCATAAGCTTCTGTAGTTCAATGAAATTATTATCTGTAATTCCCTTTATTCGTTTATCCACAAATAGATAAGAATAATCATTCGTTCCTTGAATATATTTATCTCTTTCGATATTCAATGGAATAGGTTCGGCATCATAAGTTTTACGACGCATTTGATCAACATACCAATCGGTATTGAACAGACTTAGATTCACAATCTTAATATCTGTACGTACGCCTTCTACTTCTTGAGCATACCATAAAGGAAATGTATCATTATCACCATTGGTAAATAATATTGCATTGGGAGCACAGGAATTCAGATAGTTATTTGCCACATTAAGTGTATTATAACGTCCTGAGCGATCATGATCGTCCCAGTTTTGTTGAGCTAAAACGCCAGGCACCAACACTAAGGTTAATAAACCAACTGCAGTAGCCGTTAGTTGTGGGTTCAGATATTTCTTGAGAGTGGCATATAGTGCCAAAACACCCAATCCAATCCATATTGCAAAAGCATAGAAAGAGGCCACATAGGCGTAATCACGCTCACGAGGTTGATAGGGGTATTGATTTAGATAGACCACAATAGCCAAACCAGTAAAAATAAAGAGGGCAAGTACAACTATTCCATCTTTATAATCTCGCTGAAGCAAGAAAACTAAGCCAAGAAGGCCCAATAATAGTGGTAAAAAGTAATAGTTATTATGAGCTTTATTATTCTGAATATCAATGGGTAAATCACTTTGATCTCCAATTCGGGCATTATCGATAAAATCAATTCCCGAGACCCAATTACCATGTAATTTTCCACCATGCCCTTGAATATCATTCTGCCTACCGGCAAAGTTCCACATAAAATAGCGCATATACATCCACCCGACTTGATAACGAAAGAAGAATCCAACATTATCACTAAACTTAGGAATCACATAGGTTTTAGTTTCACCATTTACCATTACGCGCACACGAGGTGCATCTTTGGAGATATAGGTTTTATATACCGATGGATGATTTCGTTGTCCACTATACATCCGAGGGAAAATAGTAGAAAATTCTTTTCGATAATGGGGGACTTCCCCATTACGTATATCTGTTATCACATAGGATTGTTTAATCGAATAGTTCTTGCCCTTGGTTTTTTCTATAAATTCAATCGCTTGATTTTCATATTGAAAAATCCGAATCAAGCCAGGCGATTTTTTGTTTTCTGTTAAATACAAAGTGCCTGATTCCAAATTATCTTCATTTACTACACAATAAGACTTAGTATATACTGGACTTTTATCTCCAGCAGGATTAGATGGATCGTATAAACCATTTTGCGTAGCTACGAAATATGGGCCATAAAACAAAGGTCGGTCGCCATATTGCTCACGGTTTAAGTAGGCCAATAAACTATTGGCATCTTCAGGGTTATTTTCATCAATAGGTGTATTGGCATTGGAACGAATTACCAAAATAAAGAAAGAAGAATAACCAATAATTAGAAATGTAAAGCCCAATAGAATCGTGTTGGCAACCAGTTTTTTATTCTTCTGAGTATAGTAAATTCCATAGGCTATACCTGCTCCCATAACTATAAAATATACAAAGGATCCCCAATGGAAAGGGAGGCCAATGCTATTCACGAAGAATCGCTCGAACCAGCCTGCTAGAATTACTACCCAAGGGATAACTCCATACATTACCAATGCCAACATTATAACAGATAATACTCCTGAAATAACGATTCCTTTTGTAGTAGGTTGATATTTTTTGAAATAATAGATATAGATTACGGCTGGAATTGTAAGTAAGTTCAAGAGGTGAACTCCAATTGACAGTCCCATCAAATATGAAATTAAAATTAACCAACGGAAACCATGACGTTTATCAGCCACATCTTCCCATTTGAGCATGGCCCAAAAAACAATGGCCGTAAAGAAAGAAGACATTGCATATACCTCACCCTCCACTGCGGAGAACCAAAACGAATCGGTAAATGTATAAGCTAAAGCACCAACAACGCCGCTTGCCAAAATAGCAATCATATTTCCTGAATCCATATCACCTTCTTTCTTCACTAATATTTTGCGAGCAAAATGAGTAATGGTCCAGAATAAAAACAGAATAGTAAAAGCACTTGCTAAAGCCGACATAGTATTCACCATTCGGGCTACATACTCGGTACTAGGAGCAAAAAGCGAAAAGAAATTTCCCACTAACTGGAAAAAAGGTGCTCCAGGTGGGTGACCTACTTGCAATTTATAAGCTGTTGCAATATATTCTCCACAATCCCACAAGCTAGCTGTAGGCTCAGAGGTTATGATATAAACTGTTGATGCGATGATAAATACCAGCCATCCAATAATATTATTTAACTTCTTAAATTGATTCATGGAGTGTTATTGTATAGGTTGTTGTATATATTTCGTTCTAATCTGTAATTGTCTGGTCAATTTTCCTTTGAGGAAATTTTGAGGCTACGAATTTATAAAAAAAACTCTTGATGCCTGTTTATTATTATGTTTTTAACAATATTTAAAATTCTTATTGCTAGGTTATTTGCAATAAAAATTGATAAGGTCTTATAATATGAAGTCTAAAATCCTTTATAACTTGAGTTTAACGCCCTCGTCTTTCGGCATCATCAAAGTAAAGGGTATAGCAATAAGCGCAAACAAAGGAGATATCTGATAAACCATATCGAGGCTTGAAAGGTCGGCAATTTTACCCACTAAAAGGGCAGCCACAGCACCAAACGCAAAACTAATAGTCATGAATATTCCATTATTGAATGAGGGTCGATCGGTTTTAATATCTTGAACCAAAGCCAGAAGAATTGGGTTTGAGCCGAAAATAAATAATCCAATCAAGGCTAAAACAATCATATTCATATAACCGTCGGTATAATTGAAAAGCAATAATAAAACTGGGCTAACCACAGCAATAAATAAGAGTGAAGTTCGCCTCCCAAAGCGGTCTGAGTATCCTCCAGAAATCAGTGTTCCTATTGCACCTGCAAATTGAATAATCATCAAAGCATAAGTACCATCCCATATATCGCCTCCATTCACAACAATATATGTAGTAATCAGTGTAACGAAAACACCACGAACCATCCCACGCGAAAAGGTATAACCCGTAAGTGCAATAAAGAGTTGTTTATTTTTACCAAGCTCTTTCCATGCGCCTTGGGATTTGGGCTTGGGTTTATAATCTACTTTTTTGAGATTTCGCAATCGGAAAAACAATATTACAGAAGCCAAAAGTCCTACTGGCATAACGCGCCAACTGCCTTCAAGTCCCCACCAAGATACTGCAGAAGTAATAAATAAAGGCCCGATGGTGCGCGCCAGTTCACCACCTACCATATAAAAGCTCATTCCTTTACCACTTTGGTTACCTGATACCCGACGTATAAGTACGGGTGCTGGAACATGAAAAAAGGCTGCACTCCATCCCATAATAAAAAGCAATAAGCTCAATTGCCAATAATTTTGCGATAAGCCTAATAAGCTCATACTGATAGCTGTAATAGCTGGTGTAATGATAACAAAATATCGGATCTTAACTTTATCAGCCAATAAACCAATAAAGGGGTTGAACAGAGAAGGAATTCGTCCATAAAGAGAAAGAGAGGTTACCAGAAAATAGGAGAGTCCAAAACTTTCTTTGAATAGGGGCAATAGTGGTGTGAGAAATGCAGAATATACATCGTGCAGAAAATGACCCATAGAGATGTCAAAGACTCGGCCAAATTGGAACTTTTTCTGTTCGACTTGCTTCACCGTTTTAATATTTCATTACAGAAGTGAATTGAATCAATTCTTCAAAAAGCATTTGGGTAGGAAGGCCCATCACATTATAGAATGAACCCTTGATTTTTTCGATTGCCACATAGCCAATCCATTCTTGAATACCATAGGATCCAGCCTTATCCAAGGGGCTATATTCTTCAACATAATAGTCGATATCTGATTTATTCAGATGCCGAAAGAAAACTTCTGAACGAGCAGAAAAGGAAACCTGATGATCAATGCTTGTCAAGCAAACACCAGTAATAACGGTATGCTCCTTCCCTGAAAGTTGATGAAGCATTTTCTTAGCGTCTTCTTTGTTTTTCGGCTTGCCAATAATCTCCCCTTCGAGTACAACTATTGTATCTGCAGTAATAATAATTGAATTCTCAGCCAAACTATCACGAGAGAAAGCCCCTGCTTTAAGGCGTGCTAAGTATTCTGGCACCTCTACATAATCCATATCCTCAGGATAAATCTCTTTGGTGTTTTTTACTTTTACTTCAAATACCAAATCTAGTCCACGCAAAAGCATTTGCCTACGCGGTGATCGGGATGCTAAAATCAAGTTGTATCGTTGTAGTTTTGAAAGTCTGTTACGCATTTCCGTGTTTTTCGCAAAAGTAAAGGATTCGAGAGTTGTTTATATCCAAATGCTAAATTTTTATTAACGGTTCTAATTGCCTCAATACAAAAATGCCACTCCAAAGGTGGAAGTGCTAATTCGTGTAAATTCGAGGACTGTTAATAATTAGTGCTTTACTAGTATTTGAGAGGTAAATCGATCAAAGTATGGGCATGCCCTAGATTTGGAACCGGTTATTTTTTTGTATCAACTTATTTTTTTATATCTTTGGAACATATATAATACTAAACCATATTCTTATAAAAAGGACAAATAACCGTCCTTAAGTTGTGAGAATAATAAAGCATAAATTGATGAAAAAAACTACACATTATTTTACGAAGTTATTTGCAATTAGCTTATTACTAATTTTTCTTTTTAATGGTAATTTGAAATCCCAAGATTTGAACCCTACAAACTGGCCAAACCTAGTAGGTTATTGGCAATTTCAGGATACTACTGACTTAACCCATGCTACTGTGGGAAATGATTTAATCCTAATTGGTCAGCATCAAAGCTTAGCGGGACCTTCATATGGTGATACCGCTATACGAATAGATACGGGAAGCTATTATAAGGCTTATCATGGTATTGCTGCCAATGGTGGTGGCGATTCTGTAAATCAATATTCGTTAATGTTTGATTTTAGAGTTTTGAATTTTGATCGTTGGCATTGTTTTCAGCAAACAGATACAACCAACGCTAATGATGCCGATTGTTTTATAAAACCTTATCCTGATAGCATTCCTGGAACAATAGGCGTGGGATATACCGAATATTCAGCCGATAGCATAACTCGAAATGAATGGTATCGACTAATTATATCAGTTAATTTGGGGCAGTTTTATAATTATTACTTAAATGGAGTGTTGATACATACTGGAGATACAACAGATATTCAAATAGACGATCGCTTTGCTCTTACAGAGGCAATTCTGTTTTTTGCAGATAACAATCAGGAAGATGATACTATTGATATCGCCTCCATTGCTATTTTTGATACTTGTTTATCTCCCTCGCAGATTGCACAAATTGGTAGTATAGATCCATGCGTTGCGAATCCACCTATTGTTTATCTTGGGAATGATACTACAATATGTGGCGCCGATAGTCTTGTTTTAAGTATAGGAACAGGATATGAATCATATTTATGGTCCACAGGTGACACAAGCGCACAAATTGTTTTAAGTTCTTCTAGTTTTGGAATGGCAAAAGATACTGTGTGGGCGTTGGTTACAGATATTAATAACTGTCAAAGCGGAGATAGCATGCTATTGGATTTTGCAATTCCGCCATATATTTATATGCCAACGGATACGTTTAAGTGTTATCCTGTTTCTTCTTCTGGTCCATCAACACTTTTCAATTTTTCCATTGATAGTACTTATGATACTTATCTATGGTCAACAGGAGATACATCCTGGTTTATCGAGTTAAATCTTATTGTAATAGATACAGGTTATCATACTATTTGGACAATGGTTACTGATAGCAACAAATGTAGTATTGTTGATACAATGATATTATTTGTTTCATTATGTGAGAGTATAGATGAACAATCTAGGCTCGACTTCCAAATCTACCCCAATCCAAGTGATGGAAATATTACTTTAAAGCTTTCACAAAGAGCTGAGTTTATTCAAGTCTATAATTCAACAGGGCAAATGATTCGAAAGATTCAAGGTTTAGATAAAGGAACACATTTAATTAATCTAGAGGATTTATCTTCTGGAATTTACTATATAAATATACGTGGGGTAGATTATAATGCATTTAGAAAGATTTTAATACGATAGTTTATATTGGTAAATTAGAGTATCACCCATTGATTTTGAATCGGTGGGTGTTTTTTTCGTACGGTCTTTTTAATATCTTTGTCAATAATACCCAAGGGAAAAGAAAATGTCAAAGTTCAAGGAGTTTTTCAGTTTTAATAAGGCCGAGCGTCGGGGAGTATTTGTGCTTTTAATCTTGATTATGATACTGCTAATATATCGAGTTTTTGGTCCATTTACGGTTTCTCGAATGGTAGATCAAAGTGAATTTGACTATGAAGTTGCAAATTTCTTAAAATCAACAGAAAAACCTAATGTTCAGGAAAAACAAAAGGAGTTTAGGAAGAAAAAATCGACAAATTCAAAAAAGCAAATTGTTTTACAATTGCATCCTTTCGATCCAAATCTAATGACTCATCGTCAGTGGTTGGAAATGGGATTAAGCGAGCGCCAAGCTCGAACTATCGAAAAGTATAAATCTAAAGGAGGACGTTTTCGTGAGCCAGAGGATTTCAAGAAAATGTATTGTATTACCGAAACGGAATATGAAAAGCTATCCCCCTATATAATTATTAATATTCCTGAAAATGATGAGTCTTCGGCTACTGTTGAACCTATTCTGAATATTAGTCTTAATAATGTTGGTATGGAAGAAATCCAATGTGTTAGAGGTATTGGGCCAAGTTATGCCAAGCGAATTATTAAGTACCGACAGCTTCTTGGTGGCTATGTAAATGTAAGTCAACTAATGGAGGTTTATGGAATGGATAGCAGCCGATATTTGTCGATTAGCCCACATTTCACAGTTGGTTTGGATTCAATTAAACAAATATCAATAAATGCAGCAAATTATTCTCAGCTAAGAAGACACCCTTATATTTCAGATCAGCTTGCCTATGAAATTACGCATTATCGCAGTCTCCATGGTGATTATAGAAAACTTGAAGACCTCAAAAAAATTAATCTCGTAAACGAGAGCCTCTATCAAAAAATTTATCTTTACTTTGCAGTCGAATCAAAATAAGTGAAGAATATGAGTGGGGTTATTAGTACAATTAAAAAATTTCCAAAAACATTTTGGGTTGCCAATACAATTGAGCTTTTTGAGCGATGGGCATGGTATGGTTTCTTTATGCTTTTTGCCAATTATTTAACAGGATCATCTGATGTTGGAGGTTTAGAATTTACCCAAACTCAGAAGGGGATGATTATGGGAATTGGTACAGGAATTCTCTATTTCCTTCCTGTAATTACAGGTTCTATAGCCGATAAGTATGGATATAAGAGAGTTCTGGTTTTTGCTTTTGCGATTTATACTTCGGCCTTTTTTTTATTCCCCTTATTTGATACTTTTACAGGAGTCTTTATAATGTATCTTTACTTAGCTTTGGGAGCAGCATTATTTAAACCGATTATTTCAGCTACTATTGCTAAAACCACTACTGATGAAACGGCATCAATAGGTTTTGGAATCTTTTATTTAATGGTAAACTTAGGAGCTTTCTTTGGCCCTATGATTACATTACTTTTTAGATCCGAGTCATACGATTTAGTATTTTATATATCGGGTGGGGTTATTGCTTTGAACTTCATTCTGTTGCTGTTTTATAAGGAGCCAGGAAGGAAGAAATCAGAAGGGAGTCTTACAGAAACTATTTTGGATGTTTTCAGGAATATTGTTTTGGTTATTGCAGATCTGAAATTTGTGGTTTTCTTAATTATTATTGCAGGTTTTTGGACCATGTATAATCAGCTATTCTTTACCCTACCTGTTTTTATTACGCAATGGGTTGATTCTTCAGATATGTTCTACTTTTTCCAAAACCACTGGTCATTTATTTCTGAAAAATATGGGGAAGGTAATCAGCTAGATGCTGAGTTTATCACCAATTTTGATGCAATGTTTATCATTATTTTCCAGTTAGTTGTATCAAGTGTAGTTATGAGAAAGAAGCCCCTGGGAACGATGATAACTGGAATTATTATTTCCTCAATTGGTATGGCGTTAACACTGCTCACGCAAAACGTTATTTATACCATAGTTGCAATCTTCATTTTTGCCATTGGAGAAATGACCGCCTCACCAAAAATAACAGAGTATATTGGACGAATAGCCCCCGCAGATAAGAAAGCTCTTTATATGGGCTATTCATTTATTCCTGTTTTCTTAGGAAATGTGTTTGCAGGTTTTATTTCTGGAAATGTATATCAATCATTATCTGATAAACATCAACTAACTCAAAAATATGCAGCAGAACATGGAATTAATATTACTTCTGGATTAAGTCAGAATGAATATTTCAGCGCGGTGGCTTCGAAAATGAATATGACTGATATGCAGCTCACAGATGTCTTATGGAATACTTATAACCCATCCAGTATTTGGATGATTATTGCTGGTATTGGAATTTTTTCTGCAGCAAGCTTAATGGTTTATAATCGTTTTTTGATTAAATCGGCTCCAGTTAACAAAGAATCTGTTTCTTAGCTTCTTTTCAGGCATCTAACCTTTATACAATAGTTTAATTGAAAAGAGGTTGTAATACTCAATAAAAGAACTAACTTTGTTTTTCGAAAAATGGAGTTAATGTCTTTTCGAAAGCCCATATAGTATTAATTATCTATTTATGAAGAATATATCACTCTCAACAAAAGTCTTAATTGGAGTATTTGCAGGAATTGGTTTAGGTGTTTTCTTCGGAGAGCATGTTGCATGGTTATCCGTTGTGGGAGATATTTTTATTGGCTTGCTTCAAATGACAGTGCTACCTTATATTATGATTTCTTTAATCGTTAATATCGGGCGTCTTTCCTTGGAAAAGGCTAAGCGCTTGATTAAATATGGAATTATTTTCCTTCTTATGATGTTGGGAATAGGGCTGTTAGCTTTATTTGTTTTGCCCTTTTCTTTTCCTGAGTGGGGAAGTGGGAGTTTTTATAGTAATGATTTCGTTCAAGAAGTTGTTCCATTTGATGTTGTGAAACATTATGTACCTGCCAATCCATTTGCATCTATGAGTAATAATGTGGTGCCTGCCGTTGTTTTATTTAGCATTTTTATTGGTTTGGGAGTGATGAAATTGCCGAATAAAGAAACGCTTTTGAAGCCATTGGAAGTAATGAGTAAGGCTTTGAATCAAGTGAATAAAATGATTGTTAAGATTACTCCCATTGGTGTTTTTAGTATTGCTGCGGGTGTAGTTAGCACTTTGAGTTGGGACGATTTAAGCCGTCTTCAAGGCTATCTTCTTATTTATCTTGCTGCAGTTATTATTATGACATTTATTGTTTTGCCGTATGTAATTTCTATTTTTACTCCCTACTCCACGCGTACTGTTTTCAAGATTACACGCTCCACACTGATTACCATTTTTGCAACAGGCAAAATTATTGTAGTTTTCCCTCAGTTAATAGAAGATATTAAGGCAATTATCGCTACTGAAGAAGGAGGAAGCGCCGAAACTAGGTCTGAAATAGATATTATTATGCCATTGGCTTATCCATTTCCAAACTTGGGGACATTTATGATATTTATCTTTGTTCCTTTTGCTGCCTGGTATAGTGGACATGAATTAGTATTTTCTGAATATCCTTTATTCTTAAGCTCCACATTTCTGAGCAGTTTTGTTGCCCCAATTACAGGTCTGCCCTTTAGTTTGGATGTTATGGGTATTCCCAAAGAAACCTTCAATCTTTTTGTAGTTTCCACAGTGCTTACCGATCGTATACGTGTAGTTTTAGGCGCATTTCATCTAATAACCCTCACTTTATTAAGTGTTTCTGCTAGTCAAGGATTCTTGAAGTTTAAAAAAGCGAGGTTTATTAGGGGATTAATTGTGGTGAGTATTACTTTTGCTGTTACTATTTTTGGGATGAATAGGCTTCTCACAGAGAATATGAAGAGCATTCCAACTAATTCTGAAATATTAAACCATTTTAAGCTGATTAGCCCGCAGCAAACTTTCGAAATTTTAGATAAAGCCGTTCCTAATCCTAATTGGAGACGCAGGAATGAAAGTTCGTTAAATAGAATAAAAAGACGTGGAATAATACGAATTGGTTTTTATGATGATGCCATGCCTTTTACATTCTATAATAGAGATTCGCTCTTGGTAGGTATGGGTATTGATCTAGCAAATCGATTGGCTAATGACTTGGAGGTTAAGATTGAATTTGTTCCTATTGAAAGGGGAGAAGTGATTATTGGTATGCAAAAGGATTATTATGATATTGTAATGTCAGATATATTTATATCGAATACTTATGCTCAGAAACTAGAAATCTCTAAACCTTATATTACGGTTTCATTAGCATTGGTAACTCAAAAGGATGAAAGTCGTTTTAATACAGCAAGATCAGCTTTAGAGGTAGATAGTTTTACGATTTGTTATTTTGAGCGAAAAGATGTAGCCGAAGAGTACGCTGCAACATTTAGGAATGCTAAAATCTATCCAATTGATGATTTGGAACAATTTTTTAATCAATCGGTTGATGATAGTATTCATTTTGATACTTACCTCACAAGTGCTGAGAGAGCGAGTGCTTTAACGATTCAACATCCAGGTTTTAAGGTGGTAAATCCATTGCCATATCATATTAATAATGCACTTATATTTCCTATTGCAAAAAGCAATATTTGGAAAAAGTATATCGATAATTGGATCGAGTTTAGAACCCAAGATGGAACAATTGACCGAATATATAAACAATGGGTTTTAGGGCAAGAATATAAGAAAAAGAAACGAAATTGGAATTTTTATGATGATGTGATAGTACCGAAATATTTTAGTGATAATGAAACTGAAAAGTTTTCACCAAGTACGATACATTAGATTCCATTTATAACCTATCTAGATCTCAATTCACCCAAATCAATTCATCACCAAACTGCGTTATTTTATTGATATCCATAAGCCAACGCACAACTTTTATAATTCGTTTATCGTCCACATCATGCACTTGTTCCACAAGTTCGTCCAAAGAACAGTTTTTGTTTTTTAGAATAGGCTTGATTTGTTCAATTACTGAATCAAACTCTAACTGACTTAAATCTATTTTATTACGATCAACACAAACATCACATTTCCCACAGCGTTTAACATCTGATTCGCCAAAATATTCTAAAAGGATACTGCTACGGCATTTTGAAAAACCTTGTACATAATTCCGCATGGCCTCCATTCGCTTTTGGGAGATTTGCTTTCGACTTTCGTAGTTGTCACGATTGATGCGTATATTATGAATATTCATTCGTCCTCCCACAAGAGAAACCTGAGGCTTGGAACTATAGGGAATATATTCGAGCACTTCCATTTTATCCAATTGCCTTAAAGTATTTTCAATTAATAATGGGCTTGCATTCAGCCTACTAGCTATAGTAGCCTCATTGATAGTCACAAAATCGGTAAATAAAGCGGAGTAGGATCGAATCAAAACATCCATGAAATCGCCCATTTTTGGGTATTTCACTTGAAATTGATAAAGATTTGTACGGTCCATTTTAATATATACTCTTGAGGGTCTATTTATAGCATCTGAGAGGAAAAGGAAGCCTTCTTTTTCTAAATATTTTAGTGCATAAAATACCGTCAGCGGACTCAAACTATACATTTTGGAAAAGTCAGCTAAAATAAAATCGTAACTCTTATCCACACCACTACCTTCAGCCAGTTGATAGTAGTTTCCTAGAGCATTATAAACATTAAGAATAAACTTTATCTCTGGAAATTTCATCTCGTGATTATGGACTAGTTTCCCAATATCAGATTTATGGTAAATCAAAAAAGCATACGCTTGTTGTTGATCACGACCAGCTCGGCCTGCCTCTTGAAAATAAGCCTCGATGGAGTCGGGAATATCCATATGCACAACCGTGCGTACATCTGGCTTGTCTATGCCCATCCCAAAAGCATTTGTGCTTACGATTACTCGAATTTTGCCAGTAGTCCAATCTTGTTGCCTTTGATCACGTAATTCGGCGGATAGACCTGCATGATAGAAATGGCTATTAATTTTATTGTCCACAAGAAAACGAGCAATCTCTTTAGTAGCTTTTCGACTGCGTACATAAACAATACTGCTTCCTGGATTTCGATTTAGTAATTGTAGGAGTTGCCGGTTTTTATCTTCCTCTTCTAAAACCACATAAGTTAAATTCTCACGTTCGAAACTTCGTTGGAGAAGGTTTTCTTCCTTAAATTTTAGTTTATCCTGAATATCTATGACTACCTCAGGAGTAGCAGTAGCGGTAAGGGCAATGATAGGAACATTAGGAATAAACTCCCGTATCTCGGCTATGGTTAAATATGAGGGACGGAAATCATAGCCCCATTGCGAAATACAATGTGCTTCATCCACTGCCAAAATATTTACATTCATTCGTTTAAGACGTTCCTGAAAAATCTCAGTTTCTAGTCGTTCGGGAGATACATAAAGGAACTTTACATCACCAAAAACGCAATTATCCAATGCAACATCAATTTGGCTATAATTCATTCCTGAGTAAATAGCTAGGGCATTTAAGCCACGGCTTTTAAGCTGTCGCACTTGATCTTTCATCAAGGCAATTAAAGGAGTAACAACGATACAAACCCCGTCCATTTGCATTGCTGGAACTTGAAAGCAGATACTTTTCCCCCCTCCTGTTGGAAGTAAAGCAAGGGTATCTTTTCCATTAATAACAGAGTTGATTATTTCTTCCTGCATTGGACGAAAAGAAGAATAACCCCAATATTTTATGAGTATCTGTTGATTGGTCATCGAGTAAAAATACAAAATTATTCAATAAGCTTGAATATGTTTGTTTGTAGTGCTTTTCGAAACTGAAACAATCCTTATCTTTACCATGTAAACGATGGCTATGCCGAGAGTTTTATGGGATTTATTGAAGGTTACCACTTAGCAACTATCGTTGGACAGCCCACCGCAGGAACCAATGGCAATATTAATCCATTTCGATTATTTGGAGGTTATATGATTAGCTGGACTGGAATGAAAGTGATAAAACACGATGGTAGTCAGCAGCATGGCGTAGGGATACTTCCTGATATTTATGTACAAAAAAGCATTAAAGGAGTTCGAGAAGGCCGTGATGAGTTTTTGGAGAAGGCTATTGAAGTGGCTGGGGAGTAGTTTTAGTTAGACCTAAAAAACATCCATTTTTACAGGATTCTGTCTTGTATCAAAAACATTTACAACTTCTATTCGATTCTCTTGCTCGGTTATCCAATAAATGATTTTGTAATTTTTATAAACAATATATCTAAACTCTTGAGGTCGATTACTTAGAAGTTCTTAAACTTGACCAATTTGGGGTTTTTTCGATAATCGAATACTTGTATCAATAATTCCAATAATTAAATTTCTAGCAACAATAGCATTTACTTTAAACTCATAGTAATCAAAAATATCATCCAATTTTTGCTCCGCAAATTTTGTCCAATATACTATGAGTTCCATTTCTCTTTCAATTCGCTTGCTTTGGTAATATTGCCTTGTTCTGAGTCATAAAGTGAACGGTCAATTTCTGCATTAAACTGATCTAAACTCATGGGTTTGACATTTTTATCGCTCTGTTCTTTTTTCTTTTGTTTCAGAAGTTTTTCCAATAGGTCAATGATTTCTTCATTTTGAATTTGAAGAAACTCTTGAATAAATGATATTTTTCTTGCCTCGATATTCATATTTATTGATTTGAGTCAAAGGTATAAATAGTATTGTAAATGGAGAAACGAGTTTCCCGCAGATTGCGCAGATAAACGCAGAAAATAATCAGCGAAAATCAGCGAAATCTGCGGGAAACAAAGCTTAATGGTTTAGAGGGAAAACCTACCCAACCACCACATTAACAATACGCTTAGGAACCACGATAATCTTGCGAATTGTTTTTCCTTCCAACCAACGCTGGGCTTCTTCAGCGGCTAAAACAGCTTTTTCTACATCCTCTTTTCCCATATCAATGGGAAGGTCAATCATAAAGCGCATCTTGCCATTGAAAGATACTGGATAAGAGAAGTTACTTTCTTTCAAATACTCCTCATTATGTTCGGGATAAGCAACATCAACGACACTTTCGTTATGACCTAGCAACTGCCAAAGTTCCTCTGCCAAATGCGGAGCATAAGGGGCAATCAAAATAGTTAAAGGCTCCAGAATTGCACGTTTATTACATTTCAAATCAGTCAATTCATTGGCGCAAATCATAAAGGCACTCACGCCTGTATTGAATGAGAATCTTTCGATATCTTCCTGCAATTTCTTGATGGTTTTATGCAAGACTTTTAGTTCATCTTTTGTTGGCTCGATATCGCTCAACTCCAATTCGTTTTCACCATTATGGAATAACCTCCAAAACTTTTTTATAAATCGGAAAACTCCTTCAATACCTTTGGTATCCCAAGGTTTTGATTGCTCAATTGGTCCTAAAAACATTTCATACAAACGTAGAGTATCAGCTCCATATTTTTCGATGAGCTCATCAGGGTTTTGCACATTGTATAAAGATTTCGACATCTTTTCCACTTCCCAGCCGCAGATGTATTTTCCA
>Ga0164315_10001718_pt1 | contig 16524 bp, 13 predicted proteins | sample GuaBasSedimGuay6_FD_113737 | JGI IMG/M metagenome (GOLD analysis project Ga0164315, IMG submission 113737) | Subseafloor sediment microbial communities from Guaymas Basin, Gulf of California, Mexico - Guay6, Core 4569-2, 0-3 cm | ecosystem: Environmental > Aquatic > Marine > Hydrothermal vents...
CAATTGAAGATAATGAACTGATCGGAGAGCTGGAAAGTCGGCCGCTATACGGCAACCCATCCGAAGAAATCGTAAAACAAGTGTTGCGTGGCAAACATGATTTGCTTATCAAGCCAGTCGCGGGCCCCGAAAATCAGCCGACTACCCTGGATGCAACTGACAAATTTCTTCTGCGGCAGTGTCCATGCCCCGTCTGGCTCTTTAAGCCGGTAAAACGAGCCAGCCAGGAGCGCATCCTGGTCGCACTGGATTCTGATATGGACGGCGTTAATGAAAAGCTCAACGAACTGGTCCTGGACTTTTCAACTTCCCTCGGCGCCGAAGACGAAACGGAATTGCATGTGGTGTCCTCATGGGGAGTCAGTGGCGAGGAAGCGATGCGCTCGAGGGTGGGAACATTGGCAATCCGCCGGTTGGTAGCAGGCATGCGCAGAGCCAACATGAAATGGTTGCGTAGTCTCACAGAACCGTACACTCACCGCGGCGCCAAACTTCGTGTGCATCTGGAAAAAGGCAAGCACAACGACGCAATTCTGGCCGAGGCCAAAAAAAGGCGGCCTGACCTTATCGTCATGGGTGACACCGGACCGGTAGGGATAGCAGGACTTCTCTTTGGAACGGCGGCAGAGCGAATCTTTTCACGAGTTAACTGTTCCGTATTAGCGGTTAAACCTAAGGGTTTTGTAAGCACCGTTGATGCCTGAGAGCACACTGACAACAACAGCATTACTTGCCGGGACTGCAGACTTACACCACCAGGCACCTCGGACGTGCGCTGACTGGTCTTGACCGAATCGCACTCTCTCTCCACAGAGGCAGTCGCCACCTATGTCAAACCATTCAGTTAAACCGCACGTCATGTCCAACCCGCCAACGGCCGCAATCTCCAATCACATCCCTATGGACAGGTCGTTGGTGGGAAGGGCGCTTTCTAAATGGCAGTGTGGACCGATCAGGTTTTCCAGGCCTGACAAACTGACGGAACGTGGTGGACTCAGCAAAACGAAAATAACGCCGGTCGAAACGCAATGACACCACGTCGTCAGCGAATGCTCGCCGTGGGCCTCGTCCTTCTCGGTCTAACGATCACAACCGCGTTAACGCTAACAGCGTTCAGCGACAACATGATGTTCTACATTGAGCTGTCGGATGTGTCCGAGGGCAAAGTGCCACGTGACCGGGACTATCGTGTCGGCGGACTGGTAACGCCGGGAAGTGTGCAGCGAGAGTCGGGCGATCTGACAGTGACATTCACGTTACATGACTTACAGCATAGTCTCGATGTGCGTCACTCCGGCATCCTTCCCGATCTTTTCCGTGAGGGTCAGGGAATCATTGCGCACGGCAGGCTGGACGAAACCGGCATATTTGTAGCGCACACCGTGCTGGCGAAGCACGATGAAAACTACATGCCACCGGAAGTCGCAGAGTCACTCAAGAAAAACGGCTATGAGCCTGCCCAGTCGCTGTGATATGTCGGTCCGCCTGACAAGCCCTATTGCTTTCATATGACACTCGGAGGAGAAGACTATTTCGAAGCGACACAGACCGCCGCACGCTGCGGTCGAGACAGAGCTATTCAACGGACCGTCCCGGCTATGGTTCGGCACAGTGGTATTGCTGAATACCCTTATAATTGGCGTCCTGTTTTACGACCTTGTCAGTAAGATCGTTTCCTAGGCCGGCGCCGCTCCACAATACGCTGCGCGCTCAGAACGTTATTTGTGAACACTGTAGCGGGCATCCCGGTCGTTGATGAGAGCTGCTACTTTTCTTCTTTTTTCTCGCCGGAGTCGAAGGCTCGCCGCACGCGATCCTGTACGCGATCTGCCATCGTACGGACACTTTTGAGCCACTTCCTTGCCCAGGCGAACTCCAGCGCAAGAATGGTCAGTCCAATTATGATCGTAAGCATTCCCGGGGCCGGCAATGCGAGCATCAAAATGCCCAACAGAACAACGGTCATGCCAACAACAAGGATAACCACTCGTCGTGCCTCTCGATATGTCAGGAACAGCAGCTCTTCGAGATCGTCGACAAGTGGCGAAACAAGTTTTGCAGTGTCGAGTGGCGCCGAGAATGCGGAAGCCAGAATTCCAACACCCAGGATGCCACAGATTATTGCCAGTGATACGAAACTCGGAATTGCGTAGTGGACCGATAACATCATTTGCACCCCGGCAAACGCCAGGAGAAATACGAGACTCATTTTCAGAAAACGAAACTTGTGCATCATGCCCGCAACGGCAAAGTAGAGCGAGCGGAGCCCCAGAACCGCGAAAATGTTTGAGGTGAAAATCAGAAATGGATCGCGGGTCACTGAAAATACCGCCGGGATTGAATCAATGGCGAAAATGACGTTGCTGGTTCCCACCAGCAACAAGGTCAAAAACAGTGGTGTCGCAGCACGTAATCCGCTTTCATTGACGAAGAATCGATTGCCGTAAAGCTCGTTTGTAACCGGCCAGCGGCGACGTGCAAGACGTACCGCGATATTTTTATCGGGCCGAAGGTTGTCGTGCCTGATGACTAACATTTTGGCGGCGGATACGATCAATAGCCCGCCGAGCAAATACGCGACCCAGTCAGACCACTCAATCAACGCAACACCCGAGGCGATCATGACGCCACGCAGCGCAACGGCTCCCAGAATGCCCCAGAACAGCACTCGATGCTGTTCCGACAAAGGTATCCTGAAGTACGCGAATACCATTGCGATGATGAAAATATTGTCAACGGACAAAGACTTTTCAAGAAGAAAAGCGGCAAAAAACTGGACCGCCGCCGCCCGTCCTGACAAATCATGCGACGGGATGTCCGTCCAGCCGAACCAGTTATAGTCGTAGAGATAAAATACAAAGATATTGAAGACCAGAGCGAGAACAACCCATACTCCGGTCCATGCGAGCGATTCCTGAATGCTGATCGAGTGCCGTTTGCGAGGAAACACGCCGAGGTCGATCACTACCATCATCAGCACGAAAACAAAAAAACCGATCCAGACAACAAACACCAGACGCTCCAATCATGATATTGCTATCATATATTACACACTAAGCCTGCTTTGCGCAGTCGGTGGGGGGGTTGTAGCAAATGTTTGCGGGCAGTGACCGGAGGAAGGCGGCCACTCGTGAAATATTCGGGCTAAGGCATGCCCCGCGACAATAGCCGGGTTCCTGCTATTTCACTCCGCAATATAGAAGCTACTTTCTTCGGGTGCATAGGGCGACTGATCAAAAAGCCCTGTGCCAGGTCGCAATTGCAGCTGCGTAAGAATTCCAGCTGCGTAATCGTTTCCACACCTTCGGCTGCGACTTCAATATCGAGACCGCGTGCCATGGCAATCGCCGCACGAACGATGCGCTGATGGCTGCCGTTGACCTCGACATCCTGGATCAAAGACTGGTCGAGAATAAAGCTGTCGATCACGCCGGTATCAAGGGAGCTGAATGAGACGTCGTTGGTGCCGAAGTGGTCCAGCGACAATCGGACACCAAGTGCACGTAATCCGTGCAGGGTTTCAAGTTCCGCTGAGCGCTGACGAACGATGTCACCATCGTTGATTTCAAATTCGATGCAACCTGCATCAAGTGCCGTATCGTTTAGTGCTTTTGCCACCGCATTAACAAGCCGTCCCTGCTTTAGCTGTTGCTGCGAAAGGTTAATAGAAACTGCAAGGTCCGGAAGTTCGAACTGATGCTGCCACGAAGCGAGTTGCCTGCAGGCGGTATTGATTATCCATTCGCCGGCGGAGTGAATCAGGCCGCTGGTTTCCAGAATCGTCAGGAACCTGGCTGGCGGCAGCAAGCCAAAGCGCGGGTGCTGCCAGCGCAAAAGTGCCTCAAGCCCTATCAGCCGACCGGAGCTCACATCGATACGCGGCTGATAGTGCAGTACAAACTCATTGCGCACCAAGGCATGGCGTAGACCAACCTCGAGTTCCTCGCGTTGCTCGAGTTTCGTATTCAGCGAATTCGAGTAATACTGGAAACGACCCCCACCGCGGCTTTTCGCCTGGTACATCGCAAGATCAGCGGATTTGATCAGTTTCTCTGCGGTTTCGCCTGAGTCGGGATAAATCGCAATCCCGATACTTGGTGTTGCATACACTTCGCTGCCACTGACGTCGTATTTTTCCGAGAGGACCAGCACCAGTTTTTGTGCGGCCGCCGCAGCATTGCGTGGCTCGCCAAAATCCTCAAGGTAGACGACAAATTCATCGCCACCCCAGCGACCGGACAAATCACCGACGCGTAAATTTTTATTCAAACGATCGGCGACCTGGCGCAGCAACTCATCGCCTATATCGTGACCGAGCGTGTCATTAACCGACTTAAAGCGATCGAGATCGATAAACAGGACAGCTAATGGCCGGTCGCCGCGCTGGCAGCGGCCAAGTGCCTTCTCAAGCTGCTCGGTAAACAAGCGGCGGTTGGGGAGTAACGTAAGGTCATCGTATTGCGAGCGCTTTTCGAGTTCGATAGTGCGCCGCACGGCGTCGGTGGTATCGCGGAAAGTAATTACGCCACCGACCAGCGAGCGATTGCCATCATAAAGACCCTGACCGTTAATGCTCAAAACAGTATCGGCCTGGTTGGCAAGTCGATAGACGGCCAGTTGATTGGCAAACTTCTGGCCGCGACAAGCCTTCACTAGCGGCAGTTGATCGTGTTCAACCGTGCTCTCGCCATCTGCAGTAATGCTGCAAAAAGCCCTGGCCCAGTCGGCATCTGTCTGTTGCCGTGGCGACAAATCCAGAATCGAGCGTGCTGCTGGGTTGATGTCGAGCACGTGTCCGTGGCGATCGACCACAATCACGCCGTCATTGATGCTTTTCAATATCGACAAGACGGTGCTATCGGTCTCGGACAGCCGCATCAGAAGCCGGTGTCGCTGGATGGCATGATCAATCACCATCTCCAGTTCCTGCTCGGTGATCGTATCGGCGCAAACGTTTCCTTGCGCGCCGGCGCGAACTGCGGCAATTCCGCGATGCTCATGGGCATTACTGGTAACAGCAATGAGTGGGTAGCCGGACAAGGTGCTTATCAGGGCCGCCAGCGATTGCCCGGAATGTGAGATCCCGGGCCCGACCTCGAACATGACCAGGTCAATCTTGTCTGGTGCATCGTCGGGAATCGATAAATCATTAGATTGTGTGAGCTGTCCGCAGGAGGCGGAGCTCCTGATGTTGGCGCAAAAATCGGCTGCAAGTTCGCTGTAGCCGAGGTACAAAATCGAGCGACCTGCCATCAGTTAAAAGCTGCCCGAGCTTGCAGCCGGGCAGCAAATTGCCGCTCGCTGGTAAATAGCGGGTAAGTGTCTGTGTATGCCATAGTTATTCTTATTAAGATTATTGTAACGACAGAAGCTACGCCAGATCGAACTTGACGCATAATACCAGAATCGCGGCAAAACTCAGCCAGAAATCAAGCGTTTGCCCTCTTTTGAGGCCCTTGAGAGCCACTTTTTTCGAGCCTGAATTTAAACCATTGAGAGCCATGAGTCATCAAACTATCAAAGCAAAGGGAGATTTGGCCATTGGATGCGCTTTTGACGGCAAATATCGCGGAAACAGACCGTGAGGCAGTGCCGGTGACAGTCGATATTGCCGACGACGAGCACCACTGGGTCCGCAAGGCCCAGGCTCAGGATACAGCTGCATTTGAGGCGCTGTACCGGCTGCACGTCGACAAGGTATATGGACTTTGCCTGCGTATGACGGGCAATGCCAGTGAGGCGGAGGACTGCGTTCAGGATGCATTTATCCAGGCGTGGACCAAGTTGGACAAGTTTCGCGGCGAGAGCGCTTTTGGTACCTGGATGCACCGGGTAGCGGTAAACACGGTCCTTGGCCGGATGCGCAAGTCGCGCCGCGAGCAGGACCGGATCCGGGCGGTGGCCGAGGTGTCATCGGTACCGGATTCGATAGGAGACAACGGCGGTCTGCAGGACATGGAGCTGGCGATTAATGAATTACCAAGTGGAGCAAGACATGTATTTGTACTTCACGGGGTTTACGGATACAGCCACGGTGAAACGAGCGGCATGCTCGGCATCGCGGAAGGTACCAGCAAAGCACAATTTCACCGCGCGCGCAGATTGCTCGCGCAACAACTGAAGACGGAAAGCGCATGAACGATACAGACGATAGCAACTTCGACGACCTGATGACCGCTGCGGCAGATCTCGCTACCGAGGTAAAGCCGGGGCGTGATTTGTGGCCGGGCATCGAGCAGGCAATTATCAAACCGGTGCGACCAGCACGTACGATGTGGAATACCGTGTGGGCGCAGGCAGCTGCGGTACTGATCCTGGTTGGCGGGTCTTCAGGTATAACCTACCTGGCCGTAACGGACGGCGCCGACGTAACAACACCAGTCGCGGGTGGACCGACGCTGGTTTTTGAATCGGCATCCGGCAGCTTTGGCAGCCAGTACAACCTGGGTCCTGATTACCTGGATGCGCAGAGAGATCTGGCGGGCAGGCTCGACGATGAGTTAGACCACCTGACCCCGGATGTGCGAGAGGCGGTTGTTACCAATATCGCAGCGATTCGCACGGCAATTGCCGAAATCAATCTGGCATTGGCCGAAGATCCGGACAACGTACTGTTGCAGGAGTTACTGCTGAGTACGTATCGCGAGGAGCTGACGCTGATGAAACAAGTGAATGGCTTTAATCTGTCTGCGATGCGCAGAGACGATATATAGAATCTTATAATTTTGGTTGCAGGCAGATTAACGGCGATGCATTTGCCTGCATAGGGAAAGGAAACGAGAGAGATAAATGATGAAAACATTATCACCTAAATTGTTGCTGGTATTATCTGGTCTGTTGAGCGCCGCTGCGTTTGCCGCCGAGGACATCAACGAAACGATGGATGCAGCAGCCGATGGCACAGTATCGATCTCCAATGTCGCTGGCGAGGTCGAGGTACAAGGCTGGTCGCGCAAGCAGGTAGAGATTACCGGTGAGCTTGGTAGTGACGTTGACGAACTGATTTTCGAGCGGGATGGCAACGAGATTCTCATCAAGGTCAAGGTGCCTCGTCATCATGGACGACGAATCGCCTCTGGACTGATTGTTAAGGTGCCGGAGGCAAGTTCACTGGAGATCAATACTGTCAGCGCTGATATCGAAGTAGATAATGTCACGGGCGAGCAGGATCTGGAATCGGTCAGTGGCGATATCGAAACCGATGCGCATGCAAAAGATATAGACGTCAGCTCGGTCAGCGGCGACGTGGTTATTGTGGGCGACAGGAAGCCAATGCGTTCCAGGCTCAATTCGGTTAGTGGCGACATCGAAGCAGAAAGTCTGGCTGGCGAGATAGAGGCCGAGTCCGTTAGTGGAGACGTGGAGATTGTGGACGGTTCGTTTACACGTGCCGCGGCGCACTCTGTCAACGGCGAAATCGTTTTTCACGCAGAGCTGCTGGACAACGGTCGCCTGGATGTCGAAACGATTAATGGTGAAGTCGACATAAAATTTGCTGGCGATATATCGGCACGCTTTGATATCGAGACTTTCAACGGCGAAATTCGCAATTGTTTTGGCCCGGAGTCGGAACGAACGAGTCGTTACGCACCAGGGCGAGAGCTCATGTTCAGCGAGGGTGACGGCAGCGGCCGGGTTACGATTCAGACGCTGAACGGAGATATTCGGCTCTGCAACGATTGATCGTGGGAGCGGCGTCTCGCCGCGATTCAACGGTTCGATTGCTACGAGCCAGCCGTCGTCCACATGCAGCCATCGAAACCAGCGAAAGAACAGACGTCATTGCGAGGAGCGAAGCGACGCGGCAACCTCTATCAGGTTGTAGTAGTGCAGAACGAAGCCGCGCGACAGCGTCGGGAGGTTGCCACGCCCTCCGGGCTCGCAATGACGGCGGTGCTATCCGACCGCTTAGTTCAGGCATTGCCTTACAACGTTTGTACAATCAAGTCTGATTTATTACATGTAACTGCTACCCAGACTCCCACACAAAACCCCGCGTCAGAGAGTAAACTTCAATGATGCGATTTCTTTCAGAGCTTCGGCGTCGCCGTGTCATCCGCGTAGCGGGCTTGTACGCGGTCGGTGCGTGGATTGCCACAGAGGTTTCCGCCACTGTGTTGCCGCTGCTCCAGGTGCCCGAGAAATTTGTCACTGGCATCGTCATCACTCTGATCGCATTGTTTCCGGTTGCGATGATCCTGGCCTGGATTTACGACGTCGGACCCAGCGGAATCAAAAAAACGAAAGATGTTGCTGCCACGGAAGAAGCCGAAGGCCGGCCCGGCATGTTGTTCCATATCTTGCTGCTCGCCCTCGCGATGCTCGTCTTTGGTTACGCGCTGTTCTATTTTGGCCAGACGCGTGCATTGCAATCGATTCCCCGCAATTCAATCGCGGTTCTGCCTTTCGAGAATCTTTCCAGCGATGCCAGCAAAGATTATTTTAGTGATGGCGTCTCCGAGGAAATTCTGAATCTTCTCGCCAAGGTTGAAGGTCTGAATGTTGCTGCGCGAACGTCGTCTTTCGCGCTTCGCGACAGCAATGACGATATCAAGACTATTGGCGATAAACTCGGTGTTGAGACCGTGCTCGAGGGTAGCGTTCGCTGGTCGGGCGACAACGACCGGGTGCGCATTACAGCACAGCTTATAGATGCATCGAGTGGCTTTCATTTGTGGTCGGAAAATTTTGACCGTGATCTAAAGGATATTTTCGCGGTGCAGTCGGAAATTGCCAAAGCAATCGTCGACAACTTACGCATCAAGCTTGGCACGGATGAATTGAACTGGGTTGCACCAACGGCAGATTCGGCAGCCTACGATGCATACTTGCGCGGCCGTCAACTTCTGAACCAGCGGCGTGTTAAGGCGGTTCGCGAGAGCGTTGACTACTTCCAGCGCGCTGTGTCACGCGACCCGGCGTTCGCGCCGGCATGGGCGGCGATGGCAGTCGCCTATCTGAGCCTGCCAAGTTTTTCCAATGAGCCGATTGAAGAACTGCATGCAATGGCAGAGGACGCGGCGCAAAGAGCGCTCGTTCTTTCCCCGGAACTTGGCGAAGCGCATGCAGTGCGTGCATGGCTTGCGCAATATAAAGGTGAGTGGTCGCGGGCGGAGTTTGGCTATTTCGCCGCAACATCCATGGACCCGAATGATGTGACGACTCGCGTCTGGTACTCAGGATTTCTCATCGCGACCGGCAAACTTGCCCGGGGCCAGGTGCAGGCCGAGCTCGCATTGGAACTGGACGACGACAATCCGTTGACGCAGGCGGCGGCAGCAACGGCTGCGATGGCGCTCAACGAAAATGAGTCTTGCGTCGCAAAAGCAGCCGCAGCTCGTGAGCTCGGCTTTTCCAATGTTGTGAGCGCCCTTGAGGGCATTTGCCTGGCGCGGCTCGGGCGATTTGACGCGGCCAGTGAAGCACTGAGTTTGGCGCACGGTCCGGTGATAGAGAGCAATGCCATAGCGTCGCTGGCTGCGGCGTTGCCCGGCGCAGAAAGCCTGGCGGCAGCGGCAAAAACGGCTATGACTGACGAGAGCGAGTGGAGAATCGGCCCATGGGCCATCTGGCTGGCTGCAACTGCCGGCGATGCAGACAAAGCGTTTGCCTTCCTGCAACAGTGGTTCGACAAGACCGGCTATTTTCCCCTGCAGCTCCTGTGGACGCCGGAAGCCGGGATAATGCGCCGCGATCCAAGGTTTCTCGAACTCATGCAGGAATATGGTGTCTCACAGCTTTGGCGCAAAGAGCTTCCTGACCTCTGTAAAGCTGACAGCGACGACCCTTTCAGCTGCCAGGAGTCTGCGCGGTAGAAAGTATTCCTACTGCAAAAGCACCACAGCGGTCCATTTTTCCGTTCTTTTTCGTTGCTTAGGCCCACTATGCGCCTCAAAAGAACGAAAAACTGGCCTCGCTGTGGTGCTTTTTCGCTACGGATATTTCTACCGCGCAGACTCTTGGCCCGGGTGTTTCATCGGTGCCGGCCCGTATCGGGGCCGATATCCAATGTAAGTCACACTACTTTCGGCGTCTCTTTGCTATCATTTCGGCTGGACATAATGTCGTTGGGCGCGACAGTGTCCCGGTACACACTTCGCGAAGGGTAATGAAAAAATGGCTCGTTTGGTAAAAATCCTCCTGTTCCTGGTGGCAGGGGTGGTCGGCTTTGGCATCCTTGCCTCGGTCGCTCTCTTTATATTCTTTGATCCGAACGACTTTCGGCAGGAGATCTCTGATGGTGTCAAAGAGGCCACCGGCAGAGACCTTGTTATCGAGGGTGACCTGTCGCTCAGCATTTTTCCCTGGCTCGCTATTGAAGTCGGCCGGACGGAGCTCGGCAATGCCGATGGTTTCAGTGACAAGCCTTTCCTGAGTTTCGAATCGGCACGCCTTAGTGTGCGCATGCTACCGCTGATACTGCAGCAGGAAACCACCGTTGGTACGGCGACACTCGATGGCCTGATCGTGAATCTCGAGGTCGCTACTGATGGCAGTACGAACTGGGACGACTTCACCGACATGGAATCAACGTCCGATGCCGGCGAGGTGGAAACTTACGGTGAACCAACCGAAGTCGACATCGCCAGCATAAGTGTCTCTGACGCGAACGTTTCATATGCAGATGCGCAGACCGGCAGCACCTACTCGATGACCAACCTGTCATTCGGCACTGGTGAAATCGCGAGTGACGAACCGATCGATTTGGATGCTGAGTTCGACTTCTCTGTGGCACCAGGCGGGATCGGTGGACATCTGGAGATTCGCAGCACGATCACGATGACAGAAGACGCCACACAAATTTCCGTCGAAGGGCTGAACGTTTCAGGAACACTTCGCGGCATCACCGAAGAGTCGACCGAATTCAATTTCGATTCACGTGCTTTGCAAATCAATACGACAGAGCAGCGTGTCTCCCTGGGTGAAATGGATATCTCGGTTCTTGGTATGTCGATGTCAGCTGACATCGAACCGTTTTCCTATGCCGGGGCCGTACAGCCGAAAGCAGAGTTGCGGGTTGCGGAATTTTCTCTCAAGGAACTAATGCGCGCTCTGAATATCGACCCACCGGTAACCGCCGATCCGAACGCACTGAATCGTTTGTCATTCAATGCTAAAGCGGTCGTCGGCGAGAACGATATTTCTTTGCAGGCAATGACGCTGGAACTGGATGACTCAACGATGGTCGGCAGCCTGTCGGTGCCGATGAGTGAAGGCGGTACGCTGCGTTTCGATCTGAATGTCGATGCGATCAATCTGGACGGCTACATGGCGCCGACCGAAGAGGGTATCGGTGCTGCAGAAACTGCGGACAGTGGCGACATAGAAATTCCGGTCGACATGATCCGGACACTCAATGCCAGTGGCAGTTTCAAAATTGACCGCGCCTTGTTATCCGGAATGGAATTCACCAACCTGCAACTGGGATTGAACAGCGCAAACGGCCGGTTGCGTCTGTTCCCGCTTTCTGCAGAGCTTTATAACGGCACCTACAACGGCGACGTGCAAATTGATGCGGCTACCGATATTCCGTCGATTTCCGTCAACGAAAAAATTTCCGATGTGAATCTCGCATCACTTGCAAAGTCGATGTTTGACCAGGACAACATCACGGGGTTGATAAACGGTAGCTTTGTGTTGAGCGGCAGAGGACAGAGTCTGAGTGAAATTCGTCAGGATCTCGACGGCAGCATGGCATTTGAGTTGGTCGATGGCGCCTGGGAAGGCACCGATGTCTGGCATGAATTGCGGGCGGCACGAGCAATGTTTCGGCAAGAGCCGGCACCCGAGCCACGCTTGCCAGCGCGCACAGAATTTTCAACGGTACGAGCCAGCGGCGTCGTAACAGACGGCATTTTTGAGAACAACGACCTCCTGGCTGAGCTACCGTTCCTGCAGCTCACCGGCAGTGGTATCGTTGATCTCCCTGCAGCACAAATTAATTACTCAGTGCAGGCGCGCGTACTTGAACAACCGGAATTTGCCTCAACTGTTAGTGCTGAGGAACTCGCTGACTTCACCGCGGCCTCCATCCCCCTGAAAATAACCGGTCCATTGAGTGCGCCAAATATCCAGCCGGACATAGAGGCGCTTCTGCGCCAGCAGGTCGATAAGGCAATAGACGACAAAAAGGAAGAGATGAAGAACCGCCTGTTTGATCGACTCCTGAAAGGTGACGCCGATCCTGCGGATGAAGAGGCAACAGATGAGGAAGAGAGCCTTGAAGAGCAGTTGAAGAAGAAGCTGCTGAAAGATCTTATCGGACGTTAATATTTTGCACAGGAATCTAAAAAATTGTATTCGCAGCCTGCTTGGCGTGTTGTTGCTGTCCATTGCAGCGGCTGCGCCGGCTGCAGAATTTCGTGACATCATGGTAGAACGTGAGGACGACCTTTACAGCATGCGGTCGGTCGTCTATTTCAATGTTGAACGGAAGTACCTTTACCGGGTTCTGACCGATTTCGATCTTTTCAAGAAATTCACGAGCGCTATCGTTGAATCGAACAATGTCGAAGCTGACGATAATGGCAGACCTCAGTTCTATGCGCGCATGGAAGGTTGTGTACTGGTCTGGTGCAAGTCTTTTGTCCGCAACGGTTACCTCGAATTGAAACCGACCGCGGAAATCGTCGCTATATCTGATCCCGAGCAGAGCGATTTTGAAATCAGCCGGGAACGCTGGCAGCTCATCACGGAAGGTGAGGGCACGGTGATGATCTACGAATTTCAGATGGTGCCCGCGTTCTGGGTGCCGCCCATAATAGGTCCGTTTTATATCAAACGCGCTTTGCGTTCGGGTGGTGTAGACGCCGTTGATCGAATTGAGGCACTCGCGGTCGGCAAGAGAAATCAGCAGCTGGCGCTGGGCAAAGTGTCGCAGGAATGAGTTCAGAATTACTTGCGGGGAAAATTCTTCGCTGGTTCGAACGAAATGGTCGTAAGGACCTGCCATGGCAAGAAAACCCTATCCCTTATCGTGTCTGGATCTCCGAGATCATGCTGCAACAAACGCAGGTGAATACGGTAATTCCTTACTACGCGCGTTTCATGAATTCGTTTCCGGACCCTGCTGTATTGGCGAACGCAAATCTGGATGACGTTCTGCATCACTGGTCAGGTCTTGGTTACTACGCCAGGGCAAGAAACCTGCGCAAAGCAGCAATTACTATTCGGGATGATTTCGGTGGCGAATTTCCACAATGTTTCGACGATGTAGTCGCTCTGCCTGGTATCGGTCGGTCGACGGCCGGAGCAATTCTCGCTTTGTCTCACGGACAGCGTCACCCGATTCTCGACGGTAACGTCAAACGCGTACTGGCCAGATTTCATGCCGTCCCCGGATGGCCGGGCCAGACTTCGGTCGCACGCGTGCTCTGGAATCATGCTGCAGAACATACGCCGCAGCAAAATGTTGCGGCCTACACGCAGGCGATCATGGATCTTGGCGCAACTGTTTGCACACGCAGCAAGCCGGACTGCAACCAGTGTCCGTTAAGCAACGATTGTGCAGCCCACAATCTGGGTAGTGAGATTGACTATCCCGGCCGGCGTAAGGCTAAGCTCAAGCCGCTGAAAAAGACACGAATGATTTTGTTGTATTCCAGTGATGCCATATATCTGGAACGACGCCCGCCATCCGGTATCTGGGGCGGGCTCTGGAGTCTGCCAGAACTTGCGGCGGAAACGGCCGCGGATACCTGGTGTCAGAAAAAACTGAATACGAAACCAGCAAGCCTGACGCAATGGCAAACGGTGCGACATAGCTTTACCCACTTTGATCTGGACATCGTGCCAATTGCAGTGCGTATAGATAAGGTATCGCGTACAGTTGCGGACACAGAAGACAAGATCTGGTACGAATTCCATGCACCACAGGTTGTGGGAATGGCTGCACCGGTAACTGGCCTGATAGAAAAATTAAAAGCGGAAGTGTTGTAAACAATGTCCCGAACTGTCAATTGCATCATGCTGAAAAAAGAAGCCGAGGGCCTCGACTATGCGCCATACCCTGGCGAGCTGGGCCAGAGAATTTACGACAACGTATCGAAGGAAGCCTGGCAGAGATGGCTCGGCCACCAGACGATGCTGATCAATGAATACCGCCTGACCCCGATGGAACCCGAGGCCCGTCAGTTTCTGGCCGCGGAGATGGATAAATTCTTTTTCAGCGGCGGCGCCGAAAAACCGAAAGAGTACGTTCCAGAATAATTAGTTCTAGCGAAACATTCGCGGCTAAAGCCGCTCCTACAGCATTGCGCAATACTGTAGGAGCGGCTTTAGCCGCGAATTGCTCAACCCCAGGAAAATTCCCCGCAGCAAGATCTACTGCAAAGGCAACTCCGTAGTCTTCCTCACCGTACGAATCGCAACACTCGAATTCACCCGCGCAACACCAGGTAGTCGCGTCAACGACTCGTTATGCAGCCGCTCAAAATCCGCCATGTCAGAAATGACGACCCGCAGAAGATAATCAAACTCACCCGTCATCAGGTAGCACTCCATTACCTCGGGAATGTTCTGCACCGCAGACTCAAAAGCGGCAAGTTCACTCTGCTCCTCACGACGTAGCGCGATGTGGACGAATACAGTGCCTGACAGACCCGCTTTCTTTTGATCGAGCAGCGCTGCGTAGCGCTCGATCAACCCGGATTCCTCGAGCGCGCGGACGCGGCGCAAACAGGCGGACTCGGACAGGTTTACGAGGCCCGCGAGCTGCACATTGCTAATTCGGCCGTCCCGCTGTAGCGCGGTAAGTATGGCTTTGTCGAACTTATCCATTGGTCGGCATATTCTGCGAGTAAATGATAACTAAGTGACGGAATATGCCAGAAAGCGATCAAAATAGCACCGAAACAGCAAGCAGATTGCGTGCAGAGCAAGGTATTCTGCGGAATCGTTTCAAGGCATACCTTCTGTGAGGACAATAAGATGAAAATCGGGGTACCCAAGGAAATAAAGATTCTGGAATATCGTGTCGGCATGGTGCCGGCGGGTGTTCGCGAGCTCGTGCACGATGGCCATGAGGTTATCGTAGAGACCAATGCCGGTGCCGGCATTGGCATGACAGACGCTGATTACGAAGCCGCAGGTGCCAAAGTTGTCAGCACGGCGAAAGAAGTATTTGCTGAGGCGGAATTGATCGTCAAAGTCAAAGAGCCGCAACTCGATGAGTGCAGCATGTTGCGCCCGGAGCAGGTGCTGTTCACCTATCTTCATCTCGCAGCAGATCCGGCCCAGGCCGAAGCGCTGGTGAAATCGGGAGCGACAGCCATCGCTTATGAAACCGTCACCGGCAAAGACGGATCATTGCCTTTGTTAACGCCGATGAGTGAAGTTGCCGGACGCCTGTCTATTCAGGCTGGCGCTTATGCATTGCAGAAGGCCAATGGCGGCAGCGGCGTTCTACTCGGTGGCGTACCGGGTGTTGCACCAGGAAAAGTACTGGTCGTCGGCGGCGGAGTTGCTGGCACCAATGCAGCAGAAATGGCTGTAGGCCTCGGCGCACAGGTAACGATCCTGGATCGGTCGGTACCACGCTTGCGCGAAATCAATGACATTTACGGTGGCCGTGTAAGAACGGAGTATTCCACCAAACACGCGATGGATATCCTGACAGAAGATGCGGATCTGATCGTCGGCGCAGTTCTGATAGCAGGCGCAGCAGCACCCAAGCTGGTAACAGCCGAGCACGTCAAACGGATGAAACCAGGTTCAGTTCTGGTCGATATTTCAATTGATCAGGGCGGCTGCTTCGAAACCAGCCGACCGACAACCCATGCAGAACCGACCTACGTTGTTGACGATGTGGTCCACTACTGCGTAACCAATATGCCCGGCGCAGTACCGCGAACATCCACCTTCGCATTGACCAATGTGACCCTGCCGTTCGTCAAGAATCTGGCCAACCTGGGCTGGCGCGAGGCGCTCCGCCAGGACAACCACCTGGCGCAGGGACTCAATGTCCACGCGGGCCACGTAAACTACGAAGCAGTGGCACAGGACCTCGGATACGACTATTTATCCGCGGACGATGCCTTAAAAGCAGCCTGATCCAGTTCCCCCCTGATCAGGCCGCGACTCAAGCCGGGCAAAAGCCCGGCTTTTTTCTTGACTGGATTCAACAACATCGGTCTAATACGCGCCTCTTCATCGAGGCCTCTTGATGGCCAGGTAGCGGGGCCGCGAGATAAAAGGCACGCTGTTTCAAGTCGATGCGAGAAAGTTGAGGCCATGTGGTGGCCAGGTAGCTCAGTTGGTAGAGCAGCGGACTGAAAATCCGCGTGTCGGTGGTTCGATTCCGCCCCTGGCCACCACATGGCTTTAGTCGTTTTGGAAGTAGACGCTTAGCGGTAGGGTAGAGCAGCGGACTGAAAATCCGCGTGTCGGTGGTTCCACCGAGCTACGTAGCGGCGACAGACGCCGAAGGCGCCCGCAGGGCGAGCGAAGCGAGTCCATTTTGTCCCTGGCCACCAATTTCCAGAACTCACCGTCAACCGACGTGCCATGTAAGTTGCGCCACTTTCA